>Ga0193961_1000174_pt1 | contig 25872 bp, 32 predicted proteins | sample FB_4_MG_FD_140371 | JGI IMG/M metagenome (GOLD analysis project Ga0193961, IMG submission 140371) | Microbial mat bacterial communities from the Broadkill River, Lewes, Delaware, United States - FB_4_MG | ecosystem: Environmental > Aquatic > Freshwater > River > Microbial mats | place: USA...
ACTTCGTTTTTTAAATGCAGCTAAAAGGTCAAAAGTTAAAACATCTATTTCCGAATCACTTTTTGCAACCTCTTTTGCTGTAAACTTCATCCAATCTTTTTTAGCTTTTTCTAATAATTTAAAAGCTTCAATAATTTTTTGAGCTCTTTTATCAAGCTTTTTATCTTTTACTTTATCTGCATCTTCTGCACTAGCTATTTCTTCTTCTAAATCATCAATTACATCTGAATCGGAATCTTCTGTTTCATTATCATCATCAAAGTTTTTAAATAACTCTTTAACTTTTCTTTCTCTGTTAACAAGTGGTTCTTTATATTCAAGAATAAAATCAATTAAATATGGAACAGAACAAATAGCATCAAGAATAGTATTCTCACCCTTTTCCATAGATTGAGAAATTTCAATCTCCTCTTCTTTAGTAAGTAAAGGAACTTTACCCATCTCTCGTAAATACATTCTGACAGGAGAATCACTTCTACTCCATTCAAGAAGTTCTTTATTTTTTAATAAATCGAACTCTTCACCTTCACTCGCTTCTTGTCTTCGAATTCTTGCTTCTTCTTTTTTTTGATATTCTAATTCGTTAATTCTTTTTGCTTGTTCTCTTGAACTCATAAGATCAACATTGAATAATTGTTTTTGAGCTAGAATCTTTTTAGATACTGCGACAGTTGGATTTTTAGGGAAAAGTACAATAACATCTTCATGTGTAAGAATACTATCTTTATTGTCTTTGAATATTTTTTCTATTGCTTTATTTATATCTTTTACTTTTGGTGCCATTTGTGAGTATAAGCCTTTGCTATAATTTTTATATATACATTATACCCAAAAGTTATTATAAAATGATTAATTAATTAAATTTTCGATAAAATGCAGAAAATAAAAATTCGATTTATAAGTAAGGAAATAAACAAAATGAATAAAATTACTGGAAAAGTATGGAATTTTGGAAGTAATATTGATACAGATTTAATAATAGCTGCAAGATATTTAAATAGTAGTGATCCTGATCACTTAGCAAAATATGTAATGGAAGATGCGGATCCAGACTTCCCATCAAAAGTACAGCCAGGTGACATAATTGTTGCAGGTGAGAATTTTGGATGTGGTAGTAGTAGAGAGCATGCTCCTATTGCTTTAAAAGCTGCTGGAGTTGCTGCAGTTATTGCACCAACATTTGCTAGAATTTTTTACAGAAATGCATTTAATATGGGCTTACCTATTTTTGAACTTGAAAATGCTGAAGAAATTATTGAAGGTCAAGAGATTTCTATTGATTTGGATGAAGGTACAATTGAAAATAATACAACAAGTAAAACATATAAATTTACTCCTATCCCTCCATTTATGCAAGAATTATTAAGCTGTGGTGGATTAATGAATTTTGCAGCAAAGGAAGCTAAAAATGCCTAAAAATTATAATATTTCAGTTATTAAAGGTGATGGTATTGGTGTAGAAATTGTTGACCAAGCTATTAAAGTTTTAGATGCAGTTGGGACTAAATTTGATTTAAAATTTGATTATAAAGAATACCTAATGGGTGGCTGTGCAATTGATGCAACAGGAAATCCATTACCACAAGAAACTATTGATGGGGTTTTAGATTCTGATGCTTGTTTATTTGGTGCAATTGGTGGACCAAAATGGGATAATTTAGAAAGAGAATTAAGACCAGAATCTGGTCTTTTAAGATTTAGAAAAGAGATGGGTGTTTTTGCTAATCTTAGACCAGCAACTGTTTATGATGAATTAGTTGATGCAAGTTCATTAAAACCAGAAGTTATCAAAGGTGTTGATATTATGGTTGTTAGAGAACTTATTGGTGGGATTTACTTTGGAGAGCCTAAAGGTAAAACTGAAACTAAAGGTTGGAATACTATGGTTTATACAGTTGAAGAGATTGAAAGAATTGCTCATGTTGCATTTAAACTTGCAATGAAAAGGGATAAAAGAGTTTGTTCAATCGACAAAGCAAATGTTCTTGATGTTTCTCAATTATGGAGAGATACAACAGAAAGAATTGCTAAAGGGTATCCTGAAGTTGAACTAACACATATGTATGTTGATAACTGTGCAATGCAACTTATAGCAAATCCTCGACAATTTGATGTAATTTTAACAGGAAACATTTTTGGTGATATTTTATCTGATGAAGCTTCGATGTTAAGTGGATCTATTGGATTATTACCTTCAGCTTCTACTGGTCTTAAAACAGCAGTTTATGAACCTATTCATGGCTCAGCTCCTGATATTGCTGGTCTTGGAATTGCTAACCCTATTGCTACTATAGCAAGTGCTTCTATGATGCTTCGATATTCTTTAGATGAAGCGGCGGCGGCAGATGCAATTGATGCAGCAATCAAAAAAGCTATGGCAGATGGTTATAGAACTGGTGACCTTGCAGCTTATGACTGTAAAGAACAAGTAAACTGTACACAAATGGGTGATATAATCGCTTCTAACATATAAAAAAAGGGACGAGTTATAACTCACCCCTTTTTTCATTTATACTTACTAAACTAAAAAAACTCTATACTACCAGAGTGTGTATTTTCATAACGCAAAACACTATTTCTACCATTATCTCGTGCATCACTTAGAGCTATTTCACTAAATTTTACAACTTCATTAATATCATTAGAGTCTTCTGGAAACATTGAAACACCAATAGATACCGTTTTTCTAAACTTATCATTATTAGGAGAAAGTAAATAGGTTTCAGCTAGTTTATTTTTAATTTTTTCTGCTATTTTGAGAGTCATATCTTCATTTTCAACATGAATAAGTACTACTAAAAACTCCCCACCACCAAATCTTACAGCAATATCTGATGTTCTAATATTTTCTTTTATAGTGTTTGCATAAAGTTTTAAAAATTCATCTCCAAATTCATCTCCATGTTCATCATTAACAGCTCTAAATCTATCTATATTAATTAAAAGAACACCAAAATTCATTTTTTCTCTAATTGCCAACGGTACAAGAGTTTTCATCTCTATGTTAAATGAAATTCTATTTTGTAATTGAGTTAGAGGATCCACTGTCGTTGACTTATGTAAATCGAGTAATACAAATTGTATATATAACAGATGAACAAGTTCTTTAAAATATGTATTTAAACATAAAATTTGATACTCTGAAAGATTTGAATCATCTATAAAAATATTAATTTGTATATTACTTGCTACTGTATTTTTAAAAACATATCCATATTCTAAAACATCTGAACCTTCTTTATATAGTAAACTTTCATAAGTATCTTCTATGTGAATAATTTTAAAATTAGATATGTTAAATTCTTCTTTTAATTCGTATGATATTTTTTCATATAAAGCATCTTCAGAAAAATCCAATTCAATAGAGTGCTTTAACTTATTAATTTTAGATAATGTAGCAATTATTTTCTTTACTTCTTCAATATGAACTTCATCAACAATTTCATTCAACCGATCTAACAAAGTAATATCATTATCAATCATAATCATCAACCTATATGTAACTTAACCATGACTTTAAAGAGTCTCTTTCTCTTTGAAGTGTAGTACGACTACCATGTCCTGGATAAATATTAAAATCATCTTCCCATGATAAAACCTTGTGAATACTTTTTTTCATATCATCAGAACTAGAAAATGGAAAATCCACTCTTCCTATTGAACCAGAAAATATAAAATCTCCACTAAATAAAGAATTTTCTATTTGTATTGCACTACAACCAGGTGTATGACCAGGAAAGAAATGAAATGTAATTTCAACACCTTCTAAAATTATTTTTTGATCATGTTCAACTTCAAAGTCAGGAAAACTTTTAGGAGCACCACGCTCTAAAGGATCATTTTCTAGCATAAAACAATCATCTTTTGGACAATAAAGAGGAATGTTAAGTTTCTTACTCAACTCATCATTACTCCAAATATGATCAAAGTGCCCATGTGTATTAAGTATTGCAACTGGATTTGTAATATTTTGCAATACCCATTTTGTTGCTCCAACTCCTGGGTCAATAATAAAATCTTTATTATCTATTGTTACAATATAACAATTTGTTTCATAAGGACCCATTGGTTGAATTTGAATATTCATAACTATTTAAACCAGCTCTTTACTTTTGTAAACATACCTTCAAAAATATCTTCATGCGGTTTTGACTCTATTCCAAAACTTTGTTGTAGCTTTTCTAATAATTCTCGTTGTTCATTATTAATTATATCTGGATATTGAATTTTTATTTGTGCAACAAAATTTCCTTTTCCATATCCATTTACACTCTTAACACCTTCACCTTTAAAAATAATTTGCTCTTTATCTCTAGTGTTTTTAGGTATTTTCAATTCTAATTCCCCTCGTAATCCAGGAATAGTGATACTATCACCTAATACAATTTGCGTAAAAAACAATGGAACCTCTAAATAAATATCATCATCATGTCTAATAAAATTTTTATCTTCTTCAACATTTACAACTATATATAAATCACCACGACTTCCATCTGGAGCAATATTACCTTTGTTTCCTACTCTTATTCTATTTCCATGGTTTATTCCTTCTGGAATATCTACTTTAAATGATTCATTTTTTTCTTCATAACCTTTACCATTACAGCTAGGACATTTCGAAGAAACAGCTTGTCCTGAACCATTACAATGTGGACATGTTTGGGCAAAAGTCATAAAACCTTGTTTCATATGAACTTGACCTTGACCATTACATGTTGTACAAGAACTTAGTTTACCACCCTTAGCTCCACTACCTTTACACGGTTTACAAGCAGTTTTATATTTATATTTTAATTCTTTATTACAACCAAAAATTGCTTCATTAAATTCTAAATTTACTTCAATTTCTGTATCTAAATCATAGTTATATGTTTTTCTCTGACGCTGTCTTCCTCCGCCAAAACCGCCACCGCCAAACATCTCTTCAAAAATTGAACCTAAATCGTCAAATCCTCCACCTCTCGAGAATCCTCCACCTTGTCCATGACCTTCAAGTCCTGCTTTTCCATGTCTATCATAAATTGCTCTTTTTTCTTGGTCACTTAAAACTTGATATGCTTCATTTACTGATTTAAAGTTTTCCTCTGCTTCATGATCCCCTGGATTTTTATCAGGATGGTATTTCATAGCCATTTTTCTATATGCTTTTTTAATAGTACTTTTTTCAGCGTTTCTTTCTACTTCTAATATTTCATAATAACAAAGATCAGTCAATATTTTTCCTTTTAATGTGTATAATATTTAATGATAGATTTTATCTAATCTTAGCTATAATAATTCTTATGAATAAAGGTTTAGAAAAATTTTATGACCTAGTGGAATCGTTTGAGATGCTTCCAACTATCGGTAAAAAATCAGCAATAAGATTAGCGTATCACATAGTTACAGAAAATACATATATTGGTATGAAACTTGCACATAGTATTGAAACAGCAGTAAGAGATATCAGACAATGTACGAAATGCCATGCTATGAGCGAAAATGAGATTTGTGAGATTTGTTTAGATGAAGATAGAGATAATGAAACACTTTGCATTATACAAAGTGCAAAAGATATTTTTATCATTGAAGAGTCTAAACAGTTTGGTGGAAAATATTTTGTGATAGAATCACTAGAGGATAACATCATTCAAGACTTACTAAAACTAGTAGAAAAGTCTGAAGTAAAACATATTTTATTTGCAGTAACTCCTAGTTTGGCAAACGATGCTTTTATTTTATATATTGAAGATCGGTTAAAAAATAAGAATATAACATTTACAAAAATTGCACAAGGTGTTCCTACGGGAGTTAGCCTAGAAAATGTTGATATTTTATCTTTATCAAAAGCAATTACTGGACAAATAAAAATATAACTATTTTACACCTTTTATAAGTTTAAGAGGATCTATATATTTACTATTTTTAGTTGCCTGAAACTCTAAAGTATCATTGACTCTTCCAACTACATAGCCTTTAGGTATCCATTTTCCAGCTTTTAATGTTGGGGAAATTTGATCTAGATGAGAGTAAATTGTATGTAAATTGTTTTTATGCTTTACAATAACAACATTTTCCAATAATCCAGAGTTTTGTTTAGCATAAACAACTTGTCCTTTAAATACACTAAATACTTTTGCATTTGGTATATTTGTTTTTAGAGCAACAGATTCATTAAATAATTCCATTTTATATACTTCATCATAGTACTTACCAAATCTTTTAGTAATAGTAAAAGACTTTAATGGTGAAATTGTTGTACTACCGTAATATTTAGAAATCTTTACACCTTTGGCAGATGAGCCAATTTTTTTAACCTCAATATCAATCTCTTCATCAAGATTTTTTCTTTTTTTAATTTTTAATTCTTTTGTTTTTTTTGTTTCTTTTGCTAGTAATCTTCTTTTTGCCTCTTCTAGTTGCTTCTCTTTTCGTTTTCGCTCATACTCTTTTTTTCTTGCTAATTCTTTAGCCTTTTTTATACGCCTCTCTTCAGCTTCTATCTCTTTTTTCTTTAAAATATTTAAACTTCCTAATAAATCAGTGATTTTATTCTGCTTAATAATAAGATTTTCTAAATTATTCTGATATCGTTTATGTTTTTGTTTTAGAGATTCTAATGTTTTTTCTTGTACTTTTTCTAAACTCATATATCTTTTTTTAATATTATTCTGTTCTTGTATATATTTGTTTAAATTTTCAATCTTCTTTTCATTATTTCTAATTGAGTTATTTACTTTTAAATAACTAATATTTAAGTTAATTATTTCTTCTTTTGTATTATCAAATGCTAAAGTATACACCTCTTTATTTAGGATATCATTAATATTTTTTTTATTGATTTGTTCTACAGCCATACTCATAGAATATTTCTCAACAACAAAATCAATCACATCTTGTTCCATTTTTTCTTTTACCTGTGTCAATTTTTGTGATTGGATCATAAGTTCTTTTACTTTTGATTCAGCATCAGATAATTTAATTTTATTTAATAAAAGTTTCGTATTAGTACTTTTTAGTATCGAAACAACATTTTCATAAGATGTTTCTTCTTTATTTATTGTACTAGCCAGTTTTTGGATATTTTTATTTATCGTACTTTTTTTATTTTTTACACTATCAATCTGTTGTTTATTTTTAGTTATTTTATTTTCGATATCTTTTATAGATCCAAACAACGAAATAACTATAATAAAGATGGATAAAACTATTTTCATTGTAATTTATATTTTACCAATAAACCTAAAAATGTTACCGATGGTATTAAAATAGATAAAAGAAATATTTTAAATATCTCCATCTCCATACTTAAAACAGTTGGAATTAAAGTCATAATTTCTGGTTGTATAATCATATGAATATTTGATATAATTACAAATAACATTGCACTAGATAATATGCTAGAAAAAAGTGCACTTCCTAAAATAATTTTAATTATTGGTAAAGAACTATACAATAATGAACCACCATGAAGTTGAATTATTGATATCCTATCATTATGTTCAAAAAACCATATTTTAATCTGTTTTGATAATAATAGCACAGACAATAATAATACTGCACCAAATAATATAAAAATTATATTTTGTACAAGAATTAATAACGAATACAATTTGTTGTGATCATTAGAAAATGTCTCTATCTTTTTAATATTAGATATAGTCATTAATTGTTTTCTGATTTTTTCTAGTTTTAACGAAGTAGGAAACTCCTCTAAATAAATTTTATAGAAATATGGTAACTTCTTTTGTAATAATTCTACTGAACTATCTGATAAATTTTGTTGTACATTTTTTATAATTCTATCTCTACTTAAAGACTCTATATCTTTAACTTTAATACCTGCTAATTTATCTATTGACAATAAAGGTGTATTTGTAATTACAACAATTGCATAGTCATTTATAATATTTTCCTTATAATTGTCTACAACTTTAGTTACTATTAGATAAATAGAAAACATAAATAGCATTACTACAAGAGGAAAAGTAAACGAAATAAATGATTTAAGAAGCTTCATATACAACACCTTCTTCAATATTAAATCTTCGATACTTAATACCCATATCTATAGGTATTCTATGCGTAACAACAACAATTGTTATACCTAAATGTTCATTTGCATTTTTGAGTAAAGTCCAAATCATATCTGAAGAATAATCATCTAAATTTCCTGTTGGTTCATCTGCTAAAATTATACTAGGATTATGTGCAAGAGCTCTTGCAACTGCTACTCTTTGTTGCTCTCCTCCACTTAATTCAGCAGGATAAGCACCTACTTTATGACTTAACTTAACATGTTTTAGAAGTTTTTTCACTTGTGCTTTAGAAACATCATCTGCATAATTATGTACTTTCAGTGGTAGCATAATATTTTCTTCTATTGTATACTCTTGAATAAGTTTATAATCTTGAAAAACAATACCTAAATCTTTTCTAAGTGACAAAAGTTTACTATAACTTTTTTTTACCAAATCATGTTTATTTACAAATAAATTACCTTTTTTAACCGCCAAACCACCATAAAGTGACTTTAACATTGTTGATTTTCCTGAACCACTTGATCCACTAATAAAAATAAACTCTTTCTCTTTAATCAAAAAATTTGCATTTTCTATAATATTTTTTTTATTGTCATAAGAAAGTGTTAAATTTTTAGCTAAAATCATTTTAAAATCTCCAAAATATTTTGATGTGCTTTAAGATTTATCTTTGTTTTAATAGGTTCACCTTGAAAATATCTCGCTTTATCATTCTCAATATACAGATACTTTGTAACAGGTCTGTTAAAACTTCCAAAAGTTACTTTTACTAGTAACGCTTCTTTATGAGTTTTTGAATAAACATCATAATGATCTTCAAAATTGATTAAATACTCTTCTGCAACAATTGCATTTTTTGGAAGATTAGTTTTAATTCTTTCAATATCATATTGAGCGTTAAAGCTAAAATCAGTTTCAAATTCTACTTGAGGTGATTCCTCAATAGAAGTGATAGTAATATCCCAAATATCTTTCTCTTGTCTTTTCCATCTTGCTTCATATTTACTTGTAACATCTAAGTCTTTATTTTTTAGAATTTCATTTGGATATTTTTCAAAATGTAATAATAAAGAACTAGAATACTCAAAATAATTTGGAGAATCAGTTCGTAACTCTAGAGTACCTGTTACTTTTAAAACTCTCATACACTCTTGTATAAAACCGATACTCATTACTCGTCTGTGTGGTTTTTTATCCCACGGAACAGGAAAGTGAACAAACACTCTGCCCACAGCATTTGAATCTAAAAACTCCAAGAATAGTCTTGCATCATAATTTACGATCAACACATTGGTAATATTTTGAATTTTTAGCTGTTTTAATACTTGTTCAATTGATGGATAATGAATCTCTAAACCAATGATAAGTTTATCTGGATTTTTAAGTGCTTGATGTAAAAGATGAACTCCACTTCCAAAACCAACTTCTACCCAAATCTCTTTGTCTGTTTTAAATTCATTAGCGAAATATTCAATATCTTTAATATAAGTCTCTTCCGTTTTCATTTTAGTATGTATTGAATTTGTATTGGAAAATAAAAGTTTCGCTGCTGATTCATCTGCATACTTATTCAATGCTGTTTTCATAAGACTAACAGGTGTTAGTCTTGTAGCGTTATCTATTTTTAAAAGATCTTTTTCATTCTTTCTTACTTTTGTTAATAAAAATTCTTTATTATCTAAATTAACACATATCTTTTGATCATATTTTCCTGTTGCAATAAAATCAAAAGTTTTGCTTAGATCTATATCTATATTGTTATGTGGTTCAAGTAAAAGGTGAGGCATTATTTTTCTTGACCTTTTAATATAATTTTTGGCAACATTAGTGTACTTTTATCTGTTGTTTTAGATAATAATCCATGTTTATCTACTGCTTGAATCTGATAAGCATACTCTACACCTCTTACTACATCTGGATCTTCAAATCTTAAACCTGTTACATTTGGAATAAGTATCTCATTTGATGTTGCCCAGCTCTTTTTTGAAGTTTTATAAATATTATATGAAACTGTTCTCTCATCTCGAGATATCCAATTTAAAATCATTTTATTACCTTCAATCATTGCTAAAGTAATTTGAGGCATAATAGGTTTTGACAATGTAGAACCCATCACTGGTACAACATCTTCCTCTTTACTTTCTAATGCATCTTTATCTACTGTTGTAATTTTATAAAAATATATTTTACCGTCTTCTTCTATTTCATCATCAAATCGATTATGTTCAACTGGTGCTATTCCTATTTTACGGTAGCTTCCTGTAGCACTTGATGATCTATAAATATTATATGAAACTACATCTGGCGTCGGAGATTTCCCCCATGACAATTGAATTTTTCTTGGTAAATCCCGTGAAACTTCAAGTTTAGTTATTTGTCCAGGAAGTGGTTTTGTTGTCGCGCTTGTGATTTCACTTACATTAGATATTATTCCATCAAATGTAACAGACTTAATTCTATACATAAAAATTTCATTATCTCCTAAATCTTCATCAATATATTCTACATTTAATCTATTTTCTATTGTTGCAATCTCTTCCCATTTTGCTTTAGTAGGAGAAGTCTTTTCAATAATGTATTTTGATACTCTTGGATTTGAATGAGGTCTCCAAAGAATTTTGATCTGTCTTGGTAAGTCACTAATAGATTCTATTAAACTTACTGACTCAAGATTTGGAAGTGTAGTTACAAGAAGTGTATCACTTGCTCTTGATTCAAAATCTTTTTTTGTCATCAATGAGATTTTATATCCATACTTACTATTTGCATTTAAATTATTATCTAAATAATGAGTTGTAAATTTATTTTTTACTGTAGCTATTCTTGTAAACTTACCATCTTCTTGAATATCAGCTCTGATGATATAGTATCCAGCTGCTCTAGGAATATCTATTTTTTTCCATTCTAATGCAATAGCATTAATATCTGAAATGTGTTTTATTGAAGAGTAGTCTACCATAGGTAAACTCTCATCTATTTTTGGTTTTTCTGGTGTTGTTAAATCTTTCTGACAACCACTAATTAATACTACCAAACCTATTGATAATATACTCTTTATTGATTTTTTCACTATAATCGTCCTCATTAAAATTGCTTTTATAAAATTCTTCCATATCTGTTGGTAATGAAACATTAAAATTCATTTCATCATGTGTTATAGGATGTTTCAGATATAAACTATAAGCATGTAAATAAACTCTTTTTATTTTATCCGTATTCCCCTTAAAGCCATATAATGTATCACCTATTATATGTCTTTGCAGAGATTCTAAATGGACACGAATTTGATGTGTTCGACCTGTATATAATTTTGCCGCAATTAATTCATAATTTTCATTTTGACTTAAAGCTAATTTTATAAATGAAGTTTTTGCACTTTTCCCTGATGAAACAAGGCCCATTTTTAATCTATTTGTAGGGTTTCTTCCTATTGAAGCTGTTACTGTCACATCATCTTTTAATGGTAAATCAGTAATTGCAACATAAAATCTACCCATTGTTTTATCCTCTAACTGTTTTGAAAGAGCAACATGTGCTTCATTTGTTTTTGCAACACATAGTAATCCACTTGTTCCTTTATCAATTCTATGAACAATTCCATGTCTCTCCTCTCCACTAATCGTAGATAATGAAATATTCTTTTTCTTTAACCAATCAACCAAAGTAGCTTCTTTTACTGAAGGAGCTCCATGAACTATTACACCTGAAGGCTTATTTATAACCATAAAATATTTATCTTCATAAATAATTTCAATATCAAAATCAACAGCTAATGCTTCTTCCTTTACCATTTCTGGTAAATTTACCATCACTTTTTGTCCTGCATAAAGTTTTAATCCACTTTTAGCTTTTTTCTTGTTTTCAACGGACACAAAACCTTTACTAATAAGATGATCAACTTGATTTCTAGTCTCATTCAATTGTTCTGCTAAAAACATATCTAATCTCATCTCTTGATTTGCTGTAAACTTTTTATTATTCATATTTGGGTATCATTCTTTCATGGTATATTTTTTTGACAAACGGATAATTTCACATTTTAATTTTGAACTAATTATTCTAATACTGCCATTAGCTTTTTTATCGCATTTTCTAATCTACGAAACAAATGAAATATTAGCGCATAAACAATTAATATATTTTTTCTTATCACTTCTTGCTTTTGTATTTGTCTTTATTATACCTTTTAGAAGTTTAAAACAATTCATACCGTTTATTTATTGGTTTGGAATTTTTCTTCTTTTACTTGTAGAATTTTTTGGTGTAACAAAATTGGGTGCGACAAGATGGATAGAGATCCCCTTTATAAATATGACTATTCAGCCATCTGAACTCTTCAAACCTGCTTTTTTATTAATGATTGGTTTTTTAGTCTCAAATAAGCCTCCTCCAAAAGAGGGTTATAATTTAAAAGATTTTGCATATTTTTCATTTTATATTTTATTACCTTTTGTACTTATTGCAAAAGAGCCTGACTTAGGAACTGCGCTAGTTCTTTTACTAGTAGGTTATGGAGTATTATTTCTAATAGGAGTTCACTGGAAAATTATTGCTGGTATTATTCTAATTCTTGCTGTTTCATCACCTCTTATATATACATATATGATCAAAGATTATCAGAAAAAAAGAATTCATGACTTTATTAGTGAAGAGCCTAGTTATCATGTCAAACAATCGCTCATAGCTATAGGTTCTGGTGGAATTATAGGAAAAGAGAAAGAAAATGCAACTCAAACAAATTTAAAATTTTTACCAATTGCAACAAGTGATTTTATTTTTGCTTCTTTTGTAGAAAGATATGGTTTTATAGGTTCTGTTGGATTAATTTTTTTATATCTATTATTAATTATCCATTTACTTCTATTACATAACCATTTTCAAAAAGACTATATGGTCAGTGTTTTCGCAAGTGGTTTAGGACTACTATTATTTTTAAATATGAGTGTAAATATTCTAATGGTTATAGGTTTTGCACCCGTTGTAGGTTTACCTTTGCCTTTATTTAGTTATGGAGGTAGTTCTTTTATTAATTTCATTATACTCTTTGCAATTTTGGAGAATCTAATCGCTTTTAGATTTATGGATGGTTATAGTTTTAATAGAAAGCTCTAATTTTAGTAATATTTAGATAAAATAGAATTATGAATACAATAGATATACTAAAAAATAAACTTAATCAAATTTCAAAAGACTTTCAGTTTTTAATAGATGAAAACAGAAGATTAAAAATTGAATTAGAAAATCTAAAAGACAAGAACGATCTATTCACAAGAAATAGTGAAGACTTAATACTTACAATTAATAATAAACTCAAAAGTGAGGATAAGTAGTTGAATAAAAATATAACATTTCACATCAACAATGAAGCTTATACTATTGATATTGGACAAGATCCAGATAATCACTTAAGAGAAGGTTTAAAAAAATTTCTTACTACTGAAAAGAACTTGAGTACTGCTGAGCTTCTTTTAGCATATTTAAGGAAATCACAAGAACTAGTTACCCTAGAAGAGCAAATACAACAGGAGCTTTTACAAGTTCCTACTTTAGAACAATTTACTCTTTAAAGTACTTTCAACTTTTTTATAATCAGGCATATAAAAAGAAACTAGATCCCAAAATTTTGCTGAATGGTTTTTTTCCTGAATATGACAAAGTTCATGTAACACTACATACGCTATAGCTTTTTTTTCAAACTGTAAGAGTTTATAATTTATAGAAATATTATTTACATGACTACAACTTCCCCATCTCCCTTTTGCATATCTATAACCTATCTTATTTGGGAAAAACTGAGTTTTGTATGTCCATTCATCAAACATAGGATCTATTATTTTTTGGGCATTAAATTTATAAAAAAGCTTTAAACCCTCAACAAAATCATCATACTGACAACAGTCCTCATTGTACTCAACAGTAAATACCTCATCACTAAATGAAAATTTCACATTTTTCATATTCTCATTTATAACTAAATTCATAGGATAATCCACACCTAAAAATGGTACCACTCCACCACTTACAAAATCAAAACTATTTTTTGAAGGCACTTTTTGTATCGATTTTAAAATCCACTCTTTGTATTCATATACTATCTCTTTTAATAAATGCGATTTAAATTTAAGTGGTGTTTTAACAATGATTTCATTTTTATTTTCCAAAGCTAAACTGATTCTTTTTATTTTTTTATTCGTTCTATGAATAAGAGTAAAGGTATGGTTATCTAAAATAATTTGGTGCGACATTTTTCAACTTTTTGTAAATCTCTTCTATTTCACTATTATAAACTCGAGTATCTCCAATCGTTGTGATAAAGTTTGTATCACCTTTCCATCTAGGCACTAAATGTAAGTGAATGTGTTCAGCAATTCCTGCACCTGCTGCTTTTCCTAAGTTCATCCCTATATTTACACCTTTCGCATTTAGGGTTTCTTTTAACATTTTCACACCTTTTTGGGCATATAAAGAAATTTTTATAAAAATTTCAGGATCTAAATCTTCTAAATTTGCTGTATGGAAATTTGGTATTATCATAAAATGACCTGGGCTATATGGATATTTATTCATCACAATAAAAAAATCTTTTTCTCTATGAATTACTCCTAAATTTGTATCGTCATCCAAAGTTTTTGCTGCATGACAAAAAACACAACCTTCAATTTTTTCAGTTTTTTCACTTGTTACATACTGTGTTCGCCAAGGTGCATATAATCTTTCCATCATTTTCCTTTTTATACAATTTTATTTATTTTATTATCTTTTGACTTAATCTTATATGGCTATTTTCACTAGTCTCAATGCTAGTATAATATACAGAACTATTACTATCATCTTTGGTAATTTTTATTACAAAGCGTTCATCATTTAACATAGTAGGTAAATTTAATATCTCGATTTCAGTATGTGTTGGTATATAATCTATTAAATAATCCATATAAATAGTCGCCTGAAGATGTAAATATTTTAGTTTATTTAAGTTTGAACTTAATAAATTAGTTTCTACGATACGAATACTAATAAAACTAAATACTATTACTACTAATATTGTCGTTAACAATGCAAATGATTTTTTCAATCTTTAATCTTCCAGACTTGACAAGTACTATTATCAAAAATACAAATATTTACCGTTCTTATGCTATTAACTTTAAATGACTCATATTTTGATATATTTTCTAATAAAAGATTATTATTAAAATAGAGGTTTTTATCTATTTGATGAACTTGTGTAAAATCATTTTTTTTACTTAAAAATAATCTTGTTGTTTCTAAAATTAAATTATTTTCCGCAATAAAAGTATCTGTATGATTTTTTTTTACTAAAGCATAAACCATTTTTGAAGAAACTATTGCAATAATAGAGAAAAGAATCAAACTAATAATAACCTCTAAAAGTACAACAGATTTTTTCACACTTTACTCTTAAAGTATATCGTGTAAACTATTTGCTTTATCCATCCATATACTTATATTTTCATAATCTTCATTTTCAAGCATAGTTCTCATATTTCGCATATGATCCTCATATATATACAAAGATTTTAAGAGATTTTCTCTATTTTGTCGAAAAATGTCAGTCCACATATGAGAGGATGATTGTGCTATTCTACTCATATCTCTAAAACCACCAGCTGCTAGTGTTATAATATTTTCAGGATCCTCATGTGACATAACTGTATTTGCCAAACCATATGAAATAGCATGAGGTAAGTGTGAAATATAACAAGCATGTATATCATGTGTAGAAGAATCCATTTCAACTATTCTCATAGCAATTGCATTAAAGATATCTAAAACTCTATTTTTATGTAATTCATCACATACTTCTAAATCACATAAAACAATTGTTTTCCCTTCATATAAACCATCCATAGCAGCACTAGGTCCAAATTTTTCTGTTCCTGTCATAGGATGAGCTGGTATAAAGTTTTTTCGTATACTTTGTGGGATATTGTCTACTATAAGTTTTTTAGTACTTCCAAAATCCATTACAGTAGTCTTTGGAGATATCCCCTCTAAAGTTGGCATAAATTTAATAATTGCATCTACTGGGATACAAAGAACTATTACATCACATTGTAATAGTTCTTCTATTTCAACTATTCTATCTACAAGATTTAATTCTATTGCTTGTTTTTGATGACTTTTATTATGATCGTATCCGACAACACAAGTAGATAGATTATATTTTTTAATAACTTTAGCAAAAGATCCACCCATAAGACCAAGACCTACAATACCAAATTTCAGTTGTTTTGTTTCACCTATATTCATTTATTACCTTGTAATTATCTATTGTATTCTTTGAGTACTCTTTGAGTTTCTCTTTTCATACTTTTTGCTTTTAAATCTTCTCGTTTATCATAATCTTTTTTACCTTTAGCAATACCTATATTTACTTTAAACATATTTTTATCATTAAAGTACATTTTTGTAGCTACTATCGTATATCCATCTTTGCTAACTTTTTCAAAAAGTTTATTTATCTGTTTACGATGCATAAGTAGTTTTCGATCTCGTCCCTCTTCTGGACGATATGATACATGAGTAGTATCAAGATGTGATATATTCATATTTAATATAAACACTTCGTTTTTAATAATTCGTACAAATGATTCTTTAAAGTTCATTCGTCCTGCTCGTATAGCTTTTACTTCACTTCCATGTAAAACAATACCTACTTCAAATATATCTTCAATATGATAGTCATGAAAAGCTTTTTTATTTAAAAATTCTTTTACGCTTGTTTTATTTTTATCTTTCTTTGCCAACATTATTTCCTTATATATTCGCAATTATATCAAGATATATTTAAACCTTCAAGCTTTTTTATCTTAAATGTTCTTCTATGTATATCACAATAGCCGTGTTCTATTATAGCATCTGTGTGTACTTTTGTACCATACCCTTTATGTTTCTCAAAACTATACAGGGGATACTTTTTTGCTATCTCACACATATATCTATCTCTACTTACTTTTGCTAAAATAGATGCTGCACTTACCTCTTTTATTTGAGCGTCTGCTTTGATTAAAAACTCTAGATTTTTTATACCAAAAGATGTATTACCATCCATAAGATATTGTTGTGCTTTTATATTTTGCATTATCTCTTTTATAGAATTTTGTAAACAAAGACTCAAACCCAATTCATCTATTTGTTTCGAATTTGTAAATACTATATGATAAATACTATTCTCTTTTATGATATCAAAAAGCTTTTCTCTTTTTTTCTCAGTCAATTTTTTAGAATCATCTAACTCTTTTATATCATTTGTAAGTACCACTCCAGCTACTGTCATAGGTCCTGCAAATGGCCCTCTTCCAGCCTCATCTATGCCACATAAATTTGTATGATAATTTTCTCTCATTTTTACTCTTTTATAGTTTAAAATATTATGTGGATTATAGCAGTAATTCTACTTATAATTACATAATTAAGAGTTTATATATACGAAAATATTGTGTTTAAATTCATAGTTAAATATATTATATGTGATTTAAGTATTTTAAAACTATAATGATTATGAATAAATAGTTAAAGGAATTTATATGAAAAACAAAATACAAATAAAGGGATCTTTCCCAGTTTTTATAGTAGAAGATTTAAACAAAGCAAAAGTATTTTATATAAAAAATTTTGATTTCATTATTGCGTTTGAAAATGAATGGTATATCCATTTTGTATCAAATTCTGGTATTCAAATTGGTTTTATGTTACCAAATCAATCTACACAACCAGATATATTTCATAATAGATTAAATGGTGATGGTGTAATTTTTAGTATCGAGGTTGAAAGTGCTGAAGAAGCATACAAAAATGCCAAAATCAACTCTTTGGATATTGTATTAGAACTTAAATCTGAAGATTGGGGACAATATCATTTTTGCATAAAGGATCCAAATGGTATATATTTAGATATTTTACAATCATTTGAACCAACTGAAGCGTGATTACTGATTGAAAATGAATTTAGATAAATTAAGGATTAAATAATGATTTCTTTATTTTTTAAGTGTTTACTTGGTGCAGCGGCTGTTTTATTGATTGCATTACTTTCAAAAAGTAAAGTTTTTTTTATCTCAGGATTGGTTCCTTTATTTCCTACATTTGCTTTGATTGCTCATTACATTGTAGGTACAGAGCGCACAATGCAAGACTTACGAGTGACTGCTTTATTTGGACTTTATTCTTTAATTCCATATGCTGCTTATTTAATAGCCGTGTATTATTTTAGTTATAAATTTAATTTATTTTGGACACTATCAATCGCCACTTTAGTCTGGCTAATTTTTGCATTTATATTATTGATTGGCTGGACAAAACTTTATTCCCATTAGCTAATATATCATACAAGGTCACTTTTAAATCATAATCTAATACGAAGTATAATAAAATTACACCATGACACCAGCAATAAACTTAGCAAAAAAAAACAAAATCAACTTCAAAGTACATGAATATACTCATGATACATCAGTTCAATCGTATGGATTAGAAGCATCACAAAAACTTGGGATTGAAGAGGCGAGAGTTTTTAAAACTCTTGTTGTAATGATACAAGATAAATCATTAGCTGTAGCAGTTATACCGGTATCATCTATGCTCAACATGAAACAGATGGCAAAAGCACTAGATTCTAAAAAATGTGCCATGGCAGATAAATTCGATGTAGAACGCTCAACTGGTTATATTTTAGGAGGAGTTAGTCCTCTTGGTCAGAAGAAACTTCTTAAAACTGTTATAGATATTTCAGCTAAAGATTATGAGACTATATTTATCAGTGGAGGTCGTAGAGGATTGGATATAGAGATAAATCCTTTAGATTTACAAAAGTTGCTTAGAGGATCTTTTATAGATTTAACACAATAATTTTTAAGCTTTTCTATAATTATATCCTCAAGTCTTATATATCACATACCCTTTAAACTTACAATTTTCCTTAATTTTATAGAGAACAACTGTTGAATCAATTAACTTTTTTATACATTACATTACTAAAGTATCGTAAGCTATATTTAAGTATATTATCTATATTATTTGCATCTCAAAAATAAAAAGGAAGTAACCATGAAAAAAGCGTTAATTATAAATGCATATGAAACTTATAAAGGTATAGGAGAAGGTAGACTCAATAAAAGTCTTTGCGATATAGCTGAAGTATCATTAACCCAAAAGGGTTATCATGTAGAAACCACAACATTAGAAAAAGGTTATGTGATAGAAGATGAGCTAGAGAAAAATAATCAAGCTGATATTATCTTTGTTCAATTTCCAGTTTACTGGTTTAGCGTACCTGCTTTGTTTAAAAAATATATAGATGAAGTATATGGATTTGCATATGCAAATGGTTTTCTTTGCCAAGGCGATGGAAGAACAAGAAGTGATGTAAATAAAAAGTACGGTACAGGTGGACTTCAAGTTAATGCTAAATATATGATTTCAACAACATGGAATGCCCCAGAAGAAGCATTTACTGAAGAAGGTCAGTTTTTTGAAGCCAAAAATGTAGATGAAGTGATGGTATCAATACATAAAACATACCAGTTTTTAGGTTTAAAACAATTACCTTCATTTACAATGTACAATATATTTAAAGAAGATGTAATAGATAATGATATTTTATCATTCAAAGAACATGTTAAAAGTATATTTTAATAAATATAAAGAAATAAAAGGAAAATTATGAAAAAAATAATATACGAAGTATTTAAATACTTATTAGGACTACTATTAATCATAGGAGGTATTGCTCATTTTACAATGACAGGATTTTATGTAAATGCAATGCCAGATTATTTGCCATTTCATGAAATGATTGTATATATAATTGGAGTAGTAGAAATACTATTAGGTGTGTTATTGGTTATTCCAAAAACAACAAAAAAAGCAGCTGTAGGTATAATAATTTTATTTATAGCAATTTTCCCTGCCAATGTTAATATGTATCTGAATCATGAAAATTTTCCAGATATGAGTGAAACTTCATTATTAATTAGATTACCAATTCAGTTAGTACTTATTGCATGGGCATACATATATGCTAGAAAGAGAGATTAATAAAACTGTATAGGTACTAAGCCTGAATTAATTAGAATAAAAAATAAAATATTAGTTCCATCTAATTAATTAAAGGCATTATAAAACTTACACAAGATGATTTTGAAAATCTTACTACTTTGTTATAAACATATAAAAAGGTTTATCCGATAGTTGCATATCCATCCACACACCATTATTTTGACCTATAAGTTTTCGAGTATCATCTAGTGATGTATATGTTTTAGGTAAGTTAAAAATAACTTTGATATTTTTTGAATCAAATTCTGTTTTGGTTGCACCTGTAATAATATTACAAAATTCTCCAACTCCATCTGTCAAAGTTGCTGTATCGTTTTCATTTACTTTTTCACCAAGAAGTGCTTCAAGTGCTACAGCAGCAATATCACGGGGGAACACTAAAGTAAAATATCCCTCCAAATCTCCATGAAATGGCATCACTGCACTAATACTGTTTGCATCAATGTTAGTATCAAAGTTTTTAATACTATGAGATAGTTTTTTTGCTTCTAGTCCGGTAAAAGAAACTAATGTTTCAGCAGCTTTATTCATAAAAGTAGGAAGATTAATTATTAGTTTTTTTGATAAAGAAAGACTATTTTTTGTTGTTTCTTTTTGTTCTCTTCGTTCATTTAAGAAAGTTCGAGAAACAACTAAATCATACGAATCATCATTTATTCCACTAAGAAATTCTTTCATATCGTGAGCTCTTTCTATTGAATATCCATATTTACATAAGTCAAAATAAAGATTCTTACTATTTTCTTCATCTTCATCAAAAACCAAAACTTTTGTATCTTCTTTAAATGCAGCTTCATTAATAAATAAAGTTGCTATCTCTTTATTTTTATAAAGTCTAATACCGGTATTCAGAGTATATTTTCGCATTAGAGTGTAGAGTGATTCATGGTAATCAATAAAATCTATTGTAATACCCATTTTTATAGAGATTTTTTCCAACTCATTAATTAGTAATACAATAGTCTTAGGATTTTTAATATCCTTAAAAAATTTTAAAGAAATTAATATATTTGGGATTCTTTGTTCTTGAACTTTTTGTATAATAGTGCTTTTGAGTTTTCTTATACTATTTTGATCAATATTATCTCTAAAATCTATTATCTGCTTATCCATATTACTCTTTCTTGTGATCTATTTCACGCAATTATACTAAGAATATTTCAATTGTAGGTTAAAAGATAAATAAATATATTATAAAGATACAGCCCAACTACTAAAAGGAACTATATGCGCTTCGATTTCACCTATAAACATCGACTGTTCTGTACTAATTGTTACAATTGTAACTATTGATATATTAAAAGTATCTATACTTGGAAGTAGTTTAGATATTATTGTGGAGGAGATAAGATTATTAAAAAATGGTATCGCAAGAACTATTTCATTTTCGTCAGATAAATAAAAATCAATATTATCCAAATAATATAAATTTTCATATCGTCTTTGCAGTTCTAAATAAGTCATGTTTTTAAACAAGTTATTAAAGTTTTTTTTATAAGAAACTATATCTAATAACGCATGATTATGTACATATATTTTTTTTACTGCTTTGGGTTGTTCATATTTTTCACAAAAATATATCACTTTGTTTTTTTCAAAAATCTCACAAGTTTTGTAAAATCTATCTTTTGATATTTTTATCTCTTTTTTTAAACTATTAAAAAGTTGATATATAGATTTTTTCTCCCCTGCATTTTTAATAAGCAAGAATAAAATCTGTAGTTGTGTTTCTTCATCACAATAAAGTTTTTCTATTTCATAGTTTCTAATTGACTTTTTAATTTCTTGGTACTCTATAACTTCAGGGAAATTTCCAAATTTCAAGAAACTATTAAAACTATTTGAAGAGCTTTGATGTTTTGTATCAAACAGTAAATACTCTTCAAAATCTAAACCTTCTACATAAATAGTTTCAAAACCTTCTATATTCTTATCCAAAGTAGTTGTGATGATTATACTATCAATTCCATCTGGTAACTCAATATCAAATTTATAGTTTTCCAATACTAAAACTTCAATAGAATTATCTATAATAAAATTGTATAAATGTTTAGATATCTCTTTTGTATCATTTTTGTAATCAGCAAAATCAATATATAAATACTCCTCATCAGTGTACTGAGATAGATAATCATAAATCAGATAACTCTTACCACTTTTAGGTGGACCTTTTATTATTGTATTTTTAGAGTTAATAGTTATTTTTCTTTCATGAAAGTTTATTTTGCTGAAACTTATTTCATATATTTGGTCAAGTATATTCATAGTATATTATAATATAGTTCCCCTTTATAGTATAATTAACGATGCAAATTAAGTTAATCTTAACTAAAATACTCTACTATTACAAAAAAAATTTAGGCAAACAAAAAATGATAAAAATAGACACACAATCAAAAGAGTTCCAAGAAGAACTTAAAAGAACAGAAGAATTTGCAAACAATGTTTGCCGAAGCAAAAATTTGGTTTTCAATCCAATGGAAAAAGTAAATACAAGTACTCTATTAGGACTAACAAGAAATCAAACTATATATGATATTAAATTTTGTCCATGTTTTATGGTACAAGGGGAAACTAAAGAGGAACAACTCTCATCAGACAATAGAATTTGTCCCTGTGTTCCTGCTCTTGAAAAAGAGATACCAGAAACAGGAAAATGTCATTGTGGTATTTTTTGTACACCTCAATATGCAAAAGATAATGCTATAGAAGAAAAAGAAGAGATTGAACAACCATCTCATTCAAGTGGTTTAACACAAGAAGCCTGTAAAAGCCTTTTAGAACAACAAGAATTAAGTCATGATGAGCTTATTGCACTTTTAGAAGCTAGAACATTAGGAATGATCGATTTTAATCTCGTAGATGTAAGAGAATGGATGGAGTGGAATCAAAATAGAATAGTAGGAACTGATTATCTTATCCCTACTACTTCATTCTACAACTCACTAAAAAATATCGAAAATCAAAAAGAAAAACCCACTATTCTTTACTGCTATACAGGTAGTAGAAGTGCTTATTGTCAAAATGTTATGTTAGAGATGGGATGGAAACAAGTAGCAAATCATACACTAGGTATCATCTCTTATCCTGGAGAAAGAACTTCTGGGGAAGAAAAATAATATAAAAATTTTGAGATTAGAAATTATCCTTAATATTTCTAATATCAGCTTCAGTTAAAAAAAGTTTTTGTAACTGACTATCTTGTAAAATAGGATGCATTAAAGCATCCTCTTCTTTGATATGAGGAATACCTACAAGGTGCATTAGCTCGTGAGCAAGTACTGCTTTTAGTTTCTTTTTTGTTTCAAAACCATAAATTTCAATTTTTGTCATACTATTTATTATCTTTTTTTCTTCTACTTTTTTACCATCTTTATAATATGTTTTTAAAAGAACCTCTTCAAGTCCAAAAGTTTTTCCTTTTACTTTTTTCATGCTTCTATTCATTCTCATTATTTGATTAGAGAGAAGATTATATTCATTTACTAAACGATTCATCTGATAAATTTTTTTATTATAGCTATCAATCATTCTACGGAGTACTCGTCTCTCTTTACGAAGATTTTTAACTTCTCTTTCAATTCTACTTTTTTTTGTGTTGACAAATAGTTGAACATTTTTATATTCTGCACTTGTATAATCTCTTCGTTTATTTGTCGTTTCGATATAGCTATTTAAAGATTTTGTCATCTCATTAATATGAGATGCAAACTTAGTTAAACTATCTTGATAAGTATTAATTCTTTTTTGTTCTTCTGGAAAAAAAATTCTTAAATTATCTATTTTGATTTTTTTCTTATTTAATTTTTTTATTTCACTATCTATTTTCTTTTCTAATTTTAAAGGAGGCATATATACAATATCGATAGGTTTTCCACTTATTGCGTAATTAAAAAGATCAAAACCAACCTGAAATTCAAGCTCTTCTTCAATCTCTTTTAAAATTTGCCTTAACTTTTCTTTGGTGATTTTATTAATATAGTGGTTATCAATTGTACCAACACGCACTTCTTCAATGGCAGCATTTAAAAAATTAATAGTAAAAAAAGTTAAAAATAATATTTTAAAAATCATTCTATATTGTAATCAAATATCTTTTTTGTTTTGCTTATTTACTTATAGTTAGTTATAATCTAATTGAAATTTATCCGTAAGAGAAACAAATGACATTATTTTTTATACTACTTCTTAAAATTTTTCCTTTGTATGTAAATATATTACTAGGGTATGTATCTACCCGGTATTTAAATATAACAAGGGAAGCTATTGCTAATTTACTTATATATATTCTGGGACCTATTGTTGTATTTTCTGCAACAATTAGTGTTAAAATAGATATGGCTATACTCTTTTTACCAATCTTTTTTTATCTATTATCTTCAGTCATTGCATTTTTATTATTATACTTATATCAAAATAGTTGGAATGATCCAAGTGGAAATATATTGGCCTTTAGTGGAGCAACAGGAAATACAGGATATTTTGGTATTCCGCTTGCTGTTATATTTTTTCCACCTTATTTAGCAGATATCTATATTTTTATAGTTCTATCTTCTTTATTATATGAAAGTACAACTGGTTTTTATGTAACAGCAAAAGGTAATTTTACTATAAAACAATCTTTACAAAAGATAATGAAACTTCCTCTTATTTATGCTTTTATAATAGGAATTATATTTAATCTTATGGGTATAGGTATACCAGAAGAACTAGTAACATACACAGCACAATTTAAAGGTGCATATGGGATACTCGGTATGATGCTTATAGGGATGGGGCTAGTTGGATTAAAATTGAAAAAAGGGAGTGATTTAGATTTTAAATTTATCTCTATTTTATTTATGTTAAAATTTTTATTTTGGCCACTGATTGTGTTAGCTGTAATTTATGCTGACAAAACTATTTTTATGTTTTTAAATGAAGATTTATATAAAGTGATGTTTTTATTTTCTATTGTTCCATTGGCTGGAAATACTGTTACTCTAGCAGTATTATTAAACGCAAAACCAGAAAAAGCAAGTTTTACTGTACTATTAAGTACTATTGTCTCTATTATTTTTATTCCTATAGCATTGGCATTATATGGTGGTTTTAATTAGCCACCCGATATATTATAACACCTAATTTATTTTTTGTATATTCTAAAAGTTCAGAATCAATAATTCTTTTCTCCAATGAACTTGCATGGCGTATAAAAACTTTTCCAAATTTTTTAATAATAATTCCCGTATGTGTCACATCAAGAGCTTTTTTATCAGTATAAATTCCAACATAATCACCATTTTTTAAAAGTGTTTTATCTATAATATTTGATTTTATATATGATATATCTCTTTTTTTAGTAGGTATCTCTTTTAAATACTTTTCATCTTTATTAAGATATTTAATAGTTTTTTCACATTGACCTAGTTTACAAGTGATATCCTGAACTTTATGTGAATCTAACCAATCACTAAAAAAATGATTTCTCTGATGGTAAGAGATCTCACCATCTTTATATCTCGTATTAATCAAATTTTGCTTAAATTCATTTTTATCATCTGAGTTTTTTAATGCTTCTATAGTATCTATAAAAGTAAAACAATCTAATGCATCAAAATTAATGATAAGATTTTCTTTTGAAGTATCAATTTCATAATTTGAGAGTGTCTTTGAAACATATTTTACACCTAAAAATTTTGCACTTAATTTAGTAATATCTTTTTGTATAAAAATCGAATTGTCATTTTCAAACTTTCCAAAATTTATATATTCTGAAGAAAAAGCACTA
>Ga0193961_1000176_pt1 | contig 25757 bp, 17 predicted proteins | sample FB_4_MG_FD_140371 | JGI IMG/M metagenome (GOLD analysis project Ga0193961, IMG submission 140371) | Microbial mat bacterial communities from the Broadkill River, Lewes, Delaware, United States - FB_4_MG | ecosystem: Environmental > Aquatic > Freshwater > River > Microbial mats | place: USA...
GACAACATAGGAAAAGCACGCTCGCAGCGGACGACGATCGTCAGTTTGACCTTTGAGATGATGGTTGCACACATAGTTGTCGAGAAGCGCTTGCAGGTGTTGGTGAATGAGCGCACGTTCAGCCCACTCGCACGTCGCACAGTGCTCAACCATCATGCCGATGTAGGCACGCACAAAGTGCCACAGTTCGCGCGAACCACCAAACACTCGTGCCATGTGCCGCATGACGACGTTGGGGTCTTTCGACAGCGGCACATAGCCGGCAACCGATTGGCGAGAAAACGGATTGCGCTTAGCGTCGCGTGCAAACTCGAGACTGTAGAGACCTCGAGTCACACAGCGAGCCAGAGTTTTGCCAAACGCAAATGGCGCTTCCATTGCATAGTCGCTGGTGCAATACTTTAGAGTCTCTGCAACAGACAAAACGTTGTCTTCGTCACTATGACTCTCGTCGTCGTCTTGGGCAGCATCATCAACGTTTTTGCCGCCCTTTTCCGGTTCACCGTTTGTGGTAACGATCGACGGGTAGCGCAGCAAAACGCACGCCGGCGCGTCTTCGGTGAGAAAGATCGGACACTCTGGCAGTGCAATGCAGTCTCCGAGCGCAGATTCGTCAAACGCCTCAGCGGCAATCGCCACCGCACGGTTGGCACGATTGGAACCGAGCACAATTGACGAACGATCGGCCGCATAATCATTCAGCATGTTGAACAGGCGTTCGATTGCCGTGCGCTTCTCGCGAACAGAGCCCTGGCGCTGCCCACTTTTGTTCTCTCGCGCAGCTTGATACTGCGCCAGCAGTTCACGGTGTTGCTCGCCACCAGAGAGTTCTTTGTCGACTGCAATCTCGGCCAGTTGCGCGGCAAGTCGCGCAATTTCGGGATTTTCGTTGAGTTTGCGAGAGATCCGCGTCAGCGTTGCATGAAGGCGGGTCACATCGTACTGCGGAAATAGAGTGCGGTCGGCGAGAGCGCGGAGAACATCGACGGGAATGTCTTGCGCGACGTAAAGCGCTTCGAGATCGAGCGGCTGCTCAAAGCTGCGCAGTCGCACAAGACCGGGTGACAATTTTTGAAAGTGCACATTCTTGTTGGCTGCCAAACGGTTCATGTCAAAGTCGACGAGTGTCTCCAATCGCGTTTGTGTTTCCAGTTGCGGAAGGCTTCCAAACACGTCAAATGCCCCTTTCGCCATCAGCACTTTATGCTCACCGCCGACGTTGACGGCGATCAAAACATCGTTGCTTGTCGCGAGCATCGCCTCTGGAATAGACATGTTGACTTGCGTTTCAATGTCGGCGATCCTTGAAGCCATCGTGTACGAAGATGACACCGTCAGTACGATGATGATCGGCAGAGCCTCAACAGTCTGCATTGCCTCACAAAAACGGCTGATGTTGTAGATTTGACCGTCTGTGTAGAGAATGAGGCACTGGTTCGGTTGGTCTTTCAGATAGGGAATGACACTTTCCGGTGACGTGCCACCGTAAGTCGATCCAACAGAGCGCAACGACGGTTGAAGCGTCGCAGTTGTGCCCCAACCAACGATGCGGCAGATTGGCAACACTTTGCAAAGCATATGTGCCGACATTTGTTGATGGCGCATGACCGTGCCACCAGTCGACCCCGAGCCGTCGATGGCGTAGAGCATCTTCAGTGCATGCAAAGCGGTGCCCTTGTTGGCACTGTCGATAGAAACAAAGAGATTGTTGTTTTCACCACTCATTGTTTGACGGTTGAGAGTTTTTGTTGACCGACTGTGCGCCGTGAATTTTTTTGGGCGCTGCATGCGTTTGAACGAATGAAATTTCTTGGTCCATGTTGGAACGAAACGATTGGTATGATCGTAATGATCGTTCTTTGACATTTTTTGACTTGCTCAATCATACTTTAATGTTCCAAACGAAAACTGGCATCAACGACATCTTTGATTCTTCGCTGAGCCCTAGTTTTCATCCACCGCAAGCGTGGGCAATCTCCACACAATATTTTCGCTGCCGGGTGTAACTGCGGCCGCCGATTCCAAAGGGAGTGACGATGTCTGTGGTAGACGGTAGCGCTCAAAATAGTGTGATGCCAAGATCTCGCGTGGCAATTTTATGCGCACATCGTTAATTATGTCGCATGTATCACAACCGTTGGCAGCGTTGCATAGGCATGCAGATCCCACAGCCGGAAGATCGTACGGCTCGTCATCACCGACGAGATCAAGCAGGTCTGCTGGCACACAAAATTCCAAAAATTCGCGCAGCGCCTTGTTACTGCTGCTATGCTTGTTGCAAAAATGAAAAAGACGAAACAGTTCGAGCCGAGAGTCTTGTTTCTCGCACACACCAAACGTCGTGCACAACTCTTCTCGTAAATGAACATTGTTGATTTCAAAACTGCTCGTCGCTGTGCTCGCCTTGTAGGCACGATCAAAATCAAAAATGCGGACGTCGTAAATGGTGTCAAGCGCGTAAGCACTGTCTTTTGTGACCTGATAGACAGATCTCGCTGCGGTCTCTTTTTTTCCAACAAAAACGTTTTGTGTATGCAGGTCATTGTGTTGCAGCCCGACGTCACGAAAAGCGGCGAGTGTGTAGATGATTTGAAAAAAAATGGGAAGCAACACCTCAAAGTCGGCAAGCTTGTCGCCGCTGACATCTTGGCGCAGAAAAGCCTCAAGTGTTCTACCGGCGTTCTTTTCGAGAACCATGGCGCGCATGTGATCAAGATTGTAGTTTTTTGGCATGGAACGCCATCGGTAATGCTTGTGCATATTGTGCAACAGACGCTTGGCGTCTTCGTTTGTCGCGGCGTTTTGCTTCAACTGTTGAACAAACGTGTCGCAAGCCAGCGTACCATAGTAAAATGTCACATGTGGCGTGTTTCCATTCATGAGCAGGTGATTCGTGACACGCTCATAAACCTCGCGTTCCACTTGCAAGGAGCGGTCTGTGTTTTGCGGTAGAGGCTCATAGGCTATTTTGAGTGCAACATCGTGCGCAACCGTGCGCATCAGGTCTGCCGGAACCTTCAACTGAGCCAAGCTGATCCATGCGTACGATGCCGAACGATTGTCCGACAGGTGCGTCCATTGCACAAAGTTTTGACTCAGCTGACATGGCTCGAGTTTTAGCACACCGTTTTTTATAACGTTGTACAAATTGATCCGCAATTGGTTTTCGTCGTGTATGATGGATGGTTGCAGAGCATCAATGCGCACTGATGCTTGGTTGCTGTCTGGCAGCAAGCCGCTCAAGCGCAGTATCGGTTCGTAAAGTGATCGCAGCATATCTGAACAAGTTGGTCCTTTCCTTGAGAGTAACAATTGCTTACTATGTCTTTATTGTGGTTGTAAAATTGTGCCTTGTGCTGTCGCAAACAGTCGCAAATAAATTTCAACATGTATGACCGGCTTTGGGTTTCTGCTGTCGGATTGACTTTGCTTTCAACGTGCATGTTTGTTTGTCTTTTGTATGGCTGTGCTTACCGCCACTCGTCAGACGCAAACAATGTAAGCAATGGTCAACACCTGCAGGACAACCAGTCATTTTGGGAAGAAATTCGCGCGGCCTTTGTCAATTCCATGCATGTGTGTGGCGACTTGACCAACCACAACCATCTCACCAAAACTGCTTGGAGGCGACTGTGTGTGATTGAACGGCTATTTCGATATCGTGCCAAAGATATCTCCGAGAGCGCGTGGCCCACATGGTTTCAGCGTGCACTCGAAGAGTTTCAGATAAACGGCAGATCACCGGCACAAATGAAAGCTGCCGTGTTGAAAGAACTTGAACAAAATTAAACTGCGGGTCGGAATTGTTTTAAACAACACAATAAGATTTTTCAAATTCGCACCAAGACATTGCCGGTGGATAGATTTTGCTGTTTTCAGGCGTCTTCTTAAAGCAAAGACCAGTCCACAGGTCTTTTGTTGCATGCGCGGTCGCACTTGTCGCACTGTATGCGGAAACTTTGTACATTGGGGTCACATGTGGCACGTAGCCACCATTGTAAGCGATTGCGCGACCTACTTGCTGTTGCAATGGTGCACTGACAATCTCGAGTGCAACAAACGTCAATGTTTCGGCATCTTCAATACGATGTGCCAAACGTGACTCTATTGTTCGAAATATGTACATCGCGAGTTTTTCGTGACCTTGGGCAGAATAGTGCAGGTTGTCTGACCAAAGACTCGATGTGCAGCGCGGAGGAGACGGCACACTGACCGCTTGCTGTGTGTCTACAAGGCACAAGCGCTCGTTTGATGACGCAGCGATCTCTTTGCGCAGCATTTTGTTGACTTGATCGCGATGCTCGTTGTGCAGCGCACTGGCATACGTGACACTGGGAATTGTCAGCACAAACACGTGCACGCGACGGCTGTGTTCAAGTGCCATTTGCCACATCATTTTGAGATGTTGTAAAACATGTTTGGGCGACGCACCGTACCCGAGATCGCTTGTGCCTCCTTCCAAAACGATTGCGTCAAATGGCTCGCCACTTTCGCTTTGGTTCAATATAAATTCAAATCTCAGGTTCATCGTCATCTGGTGCACTGTCTCGCCACCCACACCGTATTCGTGGACGACAGCACGCGTGCCCAGCAATTTGGCCAACGATTTTGTGTACGGATAATGCACAACGCCGTTGCATGAAGTAACCCGGCCGTTTGTTAAAGACCCCCCGATACACAATACTTTTGTCATTTTTTCACGATTGCTTGTTTTGTGTGGCGAGCGTCTCTGTTGCTCGGCCCAAGAAACAAAATAAAAGCCGACGACCGACGCAGACGGATGGCACTGACCTTTCACACCGAAAGAAAACGATCTGGTAGGCAGGTTTCAGAGGTTAAAAAACACGTGCACTGACCCAGCGTGTGCATCGCAGCAAAACAATTTTGCCGCATTACAACACACGAAATCTACATTGACACTGTTATGAGTGATCTCGCTCAAGTTCCAACACAAGATCAAAAAGAGTGTGTCGATTTGCTTGCACGCTGGCTCGAGACGAGCCTGGTACGACAGACCGGCGCAACAACCGTTGAGCGCAGTGGCGATCCCACCGTCGACGAAATTGAAATGCGCTTTGGCATATTTTCGGCAGATAGCAGGACGTTTGAAACAAGCCAATTTTGCAACGGTGTCAAGCTGGAACAGTTTCAGCGCGCGCGCCAGTTGTGCTGTGCACTCGATCCGACCTTGCACGCTTCGCCGCCGGAATCTGTGCTCGAGGTTGTTACACACTATGGCGAGTGCAACCTACGCAAAATACAGTGCGCCGACGGGACAGCGCGACATGAACACAAGGTGTCAGTGTCTTCGTACAATATGGCGTTTTCTATCGACTCGGCAGAGAGACCGCCTGACTCGCTCGGTGCATTTGCGCGCGACGGTATTGTTGGCGTTCGCTTTGCGCACAGTCGGGAGACGAGAATAGCCGACACTCTTGCCGAGAATTTGGTTCCACGGTTTGTGCGTCTGCGTGCTCGAAGCAGCTACTATTACAAAATGTGGCGCATAGACTTGACCATCGTGCAACAGGGCTTGAACATAGAATTGGCACGAACCGCGCCCGCTGTCTATGAAATCGAGGTGGAACTCTTGCCAGAGCGTATCGATTGGAGCCGACACACTTTTCACTATTTGGCCACTGCGCTGTTGCTTAAAGTGCGCGAATTTGGTAGCACATGCGACGTTGGCGCACTGATCGCCGACAACGCCATAACGTTACCACACCTTGTTGCGCAACACTATAAGCGGACGACAGAAGCCAACCGAATGTAAAACTAAGTCGCAAATTGTATGGTCGAGGAATAGAACACACAACTGTCAATGAATCGCCTTTATTTGTTTTAACAAGTCCCATGCGCAATGACGTGACACAGTGTGATTTGCGTGTTGTGCATTGGAACGGTAGATGGTGTCGAGGACCAGAACAGCGATGTCGAGGGGTTTAAAAAGCAGTGCAATTTGAATCAAACGCGTGTGCTCTAATCGTCGCATTGCCTCTTCCAAGACAGCAATGACACCTTTGTGTTGACGCTTGATAGCAAAGTCCAACGCGGTTCGTCCATCTCTTGCAACGCAGCTGATGTCGGAACCACTTTCGACCAGAATCTTTACCTCACGCTTTCGATTGTTCATCGCGGCCCTATGCAGCGGTGTGTGTCCGAAATCGCAACAACGATTCACGTTTGCACCATGTCGAATCAGATAGGTCACGACAACGTCATGGCCACGCTGAGCGGCCAAGTGAAGTGGTGTACCATATGTGGAATCAGCATCAACTGTGGCACCGCGCTCAACCAATCTTCCAACCACATGCGCGTGGCCTTTTAGAGCGGCAAGATGAAGCGGCGTATCACCATGCCCGTTTTCGGCATTAACCTGGGCTCCACCGCTCTCAATAAGGGTGATCACTGCGCTTTCGCGACCATGATCAGCAGCCCAATGAAGCGGAGTTGTGCGCATGACATCCAATCGTTCTGTGTCTGCACCGCTCTCAATCAGAATCTGTGTTGCAGACGCGTATCCAAACCAAGCAGCAATGTGAAGTGGAGTTTTCCGCACAACATTACGACTGTCGACATTGGCGCCACGGTCAATCAGCAAGCGTATACTACTTGTGTCTCCGTTGAACGCGGCAATATGAAGAGCAGTGTCACCTCTGTCGTCGGGCTTATCAATATCAATGCCTCTGAACGTATCGAGAAACTGTGTTAAAGCTACCAAATGTCCGGCCCTCACCACGTCATAGAAATCGTCTTCGTTCATTGTTGGTTTTCGAGTTTTTAAAATACCAAGCAACTCGCAATTTTTTGCGCGATGTGTGTGGGTCATTGTGTCCTTTGGCAACCAAGATTTTGCAGTTTATTTTCACAAAGCACAGCACATACGACGGTATCGTAAAGCACACAGTGTCAGGAGGAGGACTCTGTTCCTCTCACATCATTGTGCGGTGCGCCTGTGCGGCATGAACGCCGGCACGCTGGCGTGCGTTAAACGCCTCTGCTTCGGCAAGCGCCTCGCTGCTCGTGTCAGTGTAGCCCATGGCACTGGCGTTGAGTTGCTCCACCATTTTGTAGGCCTCCTCGTTGCCATCGGTGTGGGTCTTGGACGCCTCTTCGCGCTCAGCGACGCGGCAGTTGACAGAGAGCGGGCGTGCCAAAACGTGCGGCTTGTGAGCCATCTTTTCGGGATTCTGAAGTTGCTGTGTGCGCGCTTCGGTGATCTTGCGGCGCAACTCTTTCGCCTTGAGTTTGCTGATCTCTGTGGCGGCATCTTCCTGCACGAGACCCTTCGAACCCTGCTTGATGTGGTGCTTCAGGCCACAAGTTGCTGCCATCGCCTTGTGCATCGCAATTGATTCGGCCGTGTGGGCCGACGCCGGCTTTTCAAGCGATTCGGCGCCTGGCAGCGGCACAGCGTCGGCGCGATAGGCGGCACGCACTTCCTTTTGTTGGCGAAAGAATCGCTGCGTCGTCGGCAGCTGCGACAGTTTGGCGCCCGCCTCTCCGACAATGCGCTTGCTGTGGCACGCGCCCATCTTGATGCGATCGGCGCCGGCAATGGACGCAGCGACCATCTTTTTCTCGCGCATCTTGAGCACAGATTCGCGCACCGACATCTGCTCGGTGGCGGGCACTTGCACGTCGACGTCGGCGTCGACGTCCTTTGGTGCGGCCGGTACCGCAGCGACCTTCTTCTCGCCGCTATCAGATTTGTGTTGCGCAGACATTTTCGAAGCAACTTGTACTTTTTTTGGATAGTTGTTGCACAAACGTAAGGGTGTTATCGGAAAAAGTGACGGAAAGCCCTCGGTTTCGATTTGTTTACATATACACGATGCAATAAAAAAAGTGTGTTGTCTGCAACGCCCACCGGATTTTAGTGCCGGACGATGCCACCGGCCGCCGATCATAGACATGGGTTGTGAGTTGATCACAATCGTCCACTTAAATTACGCACACATACAATTAGTTTAAGAGTGCATTTTTTGAAACAACCTATAAGGAAAACAAAAACACGAGTGCTGTCGTCAATGAACGCATCACAACTGCAAAATCAGCAGGCGCGCTGTAAAAACTCAAGCACACTCGTCGGCAACGTGCCGCTGACTGGGCCAGTTCCGGCACATTTGCAGCGGCTTGCTGCTCACCGAGAACCAATCAACGTCGACACGCCACAAGCAACGGTCGGCTCTGTTGGCGCAACGATGCGCGCACAAAAGGCATTTAATGCGCGCGATGCCGCCGAAAACCGCAGTGCAAAGGAGGCCAATGCATCGTGTGTGCCACTAGAGCAGGCTCGCAATCTCTATCGTCACCAGAATTCAATGTTTCGGCCCGAATCGCGAGTTGGCAACACAATGAAGGGCAATGTGGGCGATGCCATGCACAGAACGCTGTCGGTTGCAGATGCAGACGGTCACGCCGAAGCAAACATGCCGTTTAGCGATATCATGTGTGCGCTGGAGAAAGAGGAGCGTGTGCGCGCACAGGTTGACCAGCGAATCGCCGAAGCGAAAGCGGCCGGCCACAGTGGCAATCGTACATTGGAGCGCGCACGTGCGCTTCGCACTGGCACAATTGTACCGCGCAAAAACATCCCGGCCGGCGGTGGCGGTGGCAACGGTGCGCTGAGTCACTCGCTGCTCGGCAACACTGTCCACGGCATGAGCGGTGGCGCATCGAGCAGTGCCTCGTACGACGTGTCGAGCAACGAGTCGAACAGCTTTCTCGAGCGCATGACCGGCGTCGAATTTGAGGGCAAAAAATGCCAGCGCCTGGCGCGCAAAGAACGCGGCATTTTGGCGCCGGCACCGATGCCCGAACCTCCGACTGGCTTTCTGCCGGGCGGCGGACGATTCCTCAGTGACCGCGAACGCATGGATCTCGAGTGGGACAATCCCGGCCTCTCTGGTCAATTTGTCAAGCCGCACAAAACAATCAACCCGCACCAGTGGACCGATCGGCCCGTCTCGTACCGCCCGCCGACACGCTACACGCTTGCCGATGAAATTCCGACACAAGACACAACCAACGTCGGTGTATTTATGCAGCCCGAGCCGATCGGTGAGCGAATTCACTCGGAGGAAACGCTCGCCTACCGCAACATGCCGGGCGAGAATGCGGCGGCGGTTGCCGCGCAGCAGATTCGCGCGCCCAAAGACGAATCGCACCTGGCCAAGTTTCGCAAAAACATTGGTCCGGAACAGCCGCGATTTCCGTTTGCGTCTGACATCGACGTCCCTATTGCGCACTCGGAGCGTCTTGCGACCTATGAGATTGTCAAGCCGCGCATTGAACGCGACCATTTGGCGCAGGGCAGCACAGATTCGATTGCGCGCGGAATCTCACTGCTCGACGACGATGTGATGTACGACCCGAGCATCACCGACCGAATCGGCGTGCAGGCCAACGAGCGCGAGGCGGCGGCGCGAACACAGCGTGCCGAAATCGATTCCATGGCCGCTGCGCAGCGCGGCTTTGAGAGCGGACGCATCACCGGCGACAATGAGGCGGGCGCTGGCGCATCGGCCGCAATGCAGCACAGCGTGAGCGGGGCGCGCGCCGCCGACATCGGACGACAACGCGAAGCCGCGGCGGCAGCAGAGCACCGCGACCGCAGCGACCTGCATTCTCGCGTCGCCATCAGCGGAGACGAACACATGCTCCAGTCCAATCCGAACGTTGCGGCGCTGGAGCGTGGTGGACTGCGTGCGCCGCGAAGTGTAGAGTCGGTCGAACGCGAGCGTGAGCGTGAAGCGCGTGCATTTGCTGGGCACGTCGGCGTCGCAGTTGACGACGAGCGCCTCACAGGCGCCAGTGACCGCGGTCTCGCTGGCGCTGTGATCGGTGCGACCACCGAGTCGGCTCTGGTGCGCAAGCGTACCACCGCGCGTGAGAAACTCTCAATGTTGCGGGCACGTATGGCGGCCAAGCGCGGCGACCTGCTCGACGAAGAGCGCTTTGTCGATGTCGGCAACGCAAAAGCGCGCATCGGTGGCGGCTCTGTGCAGCGTGCGAAGCGAACTGCGCTGGAGCAGGAGCGGGTGCAAAAGAACCTCACAAAGGTGCGCGATGCACTGCAGCGCGCGCGGTTCACTGCCGCAGACGCCGACGGCGGCGATCCCGACCTCGACGTGAGCGGCACCGCCGATCGCATTGCAGAGTCGCTGCGCACACGCGCGCATCTGACGCATCTGGACGAGCGCATTCGCCAACGCGAAGTCGAATCGATGCAAAACGCCGGCAAGCACATGCGCCCACACATGGATCCCGCTGCCGAAGGGTTTGTGCAGGCCGATCCGTTCAACAGCAAGATTGCAACAAGTGAGCATCGGACCGATGGCAAGCATGGCGAGCGTTGCGCACGACGCGAGGCCGAGACGATTCGTGCCGCACGCGTAGCCGCCTCGCGTGCATCTTACATCGACGCCGAGACCGGTGAACAGTACGAAGGCACGGCCGACCGCGCCGCTGCGGCAATGAGCATCGGTGTGGACGATATGGCCGACAGCAGTGCCGCACAACGGCATCGGCGTGCGGAGAAACAAACCGCCAGTGAGGGCCGAGAGCGTCTTCAGCGGCAGTCGGCCTATGAGGGTCTCGATGCCGACACAGTAGGCACGTTGGCCGCGCGCACTCTCGGAACGTACGATTACAAGCAAAACGTCGCAGAGCGCAGAGAGCGAAACATGGCCGCTCACCGTGTCGGCTTTGAACTCGATGGTGACTTGGTGGGCGACAGTGCAGACACGCGTGTGGCACAGCAGCGCATGAGTGCACCGGAAAGTGTCGAAGTGCAGCAGAGAACCGCGTCTCGTGAGCAGGCGTCTATGCGAGCGGCGGCCGATGCGATGGCCGCGGTCAACTATGGAAGTGGACTCGACTATGAGGGTCACTCGATGCGCACACAGTCGGATATTCGCGAGATGGACACTGGTCGCGCGGCATTTGCTGAGAGACGTGTGATGTCAGACGGCGGCGCAACGCACTATGACGCGCTGCACGAGTCACACGAGGCGAGTGGAGTGCAAGAGGCAATGATCAGTGGTGGACTCGGCGGCGAAGTTGGTCTGCGAGCGCGACAGCGCGGCGAAGCACACGAGCGTGAGATGTTGGCGCGCGATGTCGCACGTCGACAGGTGCTGCGACCGACCGACATGGGTGCGTGGGAACATCACACTATTGATTCTGCAATCGGCACCGAGCCGGCCGGTGGACAGGCGGCGTGGGATCGACGCATGGAGCGGCGCGAAGAGGTGGCAACAGAGAGACCGCGCGTTGTGATGGACGCGATGAGCGATGTCATGCAAACCGAGCACATCCTCCAGCAATTGGAACCGGTGCGCTGCGCGTCTCCGCTCGCCGTTTTGCGCGAACAGCGTCAGCGCTCGCACGACCGGCACGTCCAGCGCATTGAAGCTGGGCCGCCGGCACACCTTTTGCCGCGACACATGCTGCCAGGCGGACGAAAAACCGTTGTCCCACGCGGCTCGCCAATTCCGCAGTAGGAATATATGTTTGATCGCTCGGCAGCGCCGGTTTGCGCGTGCACAGTTGAATTAAAAAACGTAATTGTGTTTCACTACTACCGCCAACCATACACCATTTATTCATTTGCAGGCTGCCTGTCACTAGTCTGCTGTTGACAACGTCTGATACCGCGAACCATTTCGTTCTGACGCGCGCTCGACGCGCTGGTTGTTGTGCGGGCCAAAGCACATTTTTCACAACTCGATTGAAGAATGAATATTGCGGCACTTCAAACAGAACAGCTGCGATGGTTTTCAAATCCACCAAAACTGCCAGAGCCGCTGAAAAAAACCCACTTGGAAGCGCTCTTTGACAGCGCCGACACAACTGCCTCTGGCACTGCCGCCGCCGCCGCCGCCGCCGCTGCTTCCGGTCATTCTGTCCACGGAACAACGCCGCTTCTATGCAACAGCGTCGAGAGCATTGATCGGCTGCCAATTGAAACCGGCCAGTGCGCGCGTGCAACGACGCCGTCGAGCGCGATCAAAATTTCTGCGACACTCTCGCTTCTGCCGACACAGACGTCGAGGACGGTTGGTGGTGCGCACGCGGCACCTTTGCCAATCGCATGTGCCCCCAGTCGCTTCTATATGCGTGCGGGATTCGAGCAGTCACCGAGCAGCCTGCTGCGCGATCTCCATCGCCTCGTGTGCGCGCGAGAGCGCAATGAGCGGGAAACACTGCCAACGCATCGGCTTTCGGCAGTGTGGACGGCTTCGACTTACTTTGAGCACGACCAAGTTATTCGGTGCATCAAACTGACCAAGGTCGACAACGAAACCTACTGTCTCCAAGTGACGCTGAATCCGTCGCGCTCGCTGCAGCAGATCTCTGTACTTCAGAGAATTTTGGCGACCTGTTTGTCGCGTGCGCACGGCGTGAGAGAATACGGTGATCCGAATGCGTCGAGAAAGCAACGCAAAGATGCGCGCAGGGTTTTTGCAAACGATGTCGGTCGATTGACCGTCTATTCGTTTGCGTGGCTGTGCAGTGTTGTTGCAACCATGTGCTTTGTTGGGCCGGCATCAACAATGGAGAGCGTTCTCATTGACAATCTGCGTGCAATGTACACACAACATGCAGACAGAGGCACCAACGATCGTCGCGGAGAGTGCACAGCCGGCGTATTTTGTACCATGTTTCTTCTGTCGATAGCTGTACGCAGACAGCAACCGATGCTTCAAATCGTCAGTTTTCTGCACAAGCAACGGCAACTTGTTGATTTCATTGCATTCTGCGAGGCGACTATGCCAAATGTTGTGCAGAAGAGCAGCGTCGACCGCGTGGTCGTGCACGACAGTGAGATTCAGAAGCATAGACGGCTCGAGATTCTGCATTCCACTGCGCTCAATCTTCTGCAGCGGCTCTGTTCACACGTTGGGATTGACTATGAGACCGTGCGCGACAAACAGCCGCGCGCTGTGACAGCATCGGTTGTTGCGGAGAATGTGACCGATTTGCATGACCCTGTGGCGTATCAAGTGCTCGAAGCGATCTACGATGCCAAAACTGTTACCGATAATAGCGACGACTGTGATGATGCTGTGGGTTGCACAAGAGACATTGACGATGCAAATGTGTCGACCGCAAATGCGTCGATTGCTCCTCGACGTCGCGACTCTCTGCCCAAAACCGTGCCGCAGCTTGCACACCAGCGGGCAGTGTTGCGCACAATTGCCTTTTGCAATGTGGCTGTGCAATGGATTGCGCGGGTCGGGCAGCTTTTGTCACAACCACGCGCGAGAATCTTCTTGGTGCTCGGCACAACCATTTGCAGGCTGACATGGGAGCCTGACAATGCCGATGGTACTCGGCCACACCGGCGACACGTTCTCACGAGGTTTGTCGAGAGTGCCACGACGTCGGTCGCTGATAGCGGCAGCACTGCTGGTGCCAGCGAGACTGTCACCATCGATGACAGTGTCGTCGCGACCACGATCACAGAGACAACGCAAACGCTGAGCCTGGAAGATCTCCGACAGTGGCTGTTTTACTGCTCAGTTTTGCAACTCGGCTCTGGTGAAACACAACGCGCGTCGTTTCTGGAAACCGACCAGGAGGCGACAACCATTGTCGACACCAACGACGCCGATAGCGATGCTTTTCTGTTGTTCCAAGTTGAACCAGAGTGCGTGAGGTTTGGCGCACCGCCGCGTCTGACATTTGGAGAGAGTGGCAACGTCGATCTCTTGTCGTATTTGCTGTTAGAGAGCGAGTTCTATGTGGCACAAGACGCCACGGAGCGCGGACGACTGCACGATAAGCGTGCACGCATGTGCATCGGTGACTCTCTGCTGCACACGCAAATCGAACACCGTGCACCTTTTGAAGGCTTTTGCAAGCTGAGTGTTGCGAGTTTGTCCCTCGCCCGCAGAGAATTTGACATCTCGCACGTGCAAAACATATCGCTCGACATCTTTCGCTAGCCGTCGCTGTTTTTGGGTCGTTTTAAAATGTTTTTTTTTGCCCACCCCCAATGGCTGTCTATTGAAAATTGCCATCTGTCTCTTTCGCTCTTTCGCACCGATCAACGTTTTGCTTTCTTTGAGCAGCAGCGAAATTTTTCGTCCAGCCAGCCAGTCACGACAGTTGCCCACAAATAACTTTGTCTCGTTTGCTCGTCTGCCTCGATATGAGCAAGATTTCGAAACTCTCAAAGCCAAGGTGCACTGGCACTGACAGTACAGCTGTCAGTAACGGCACAGGTCACAGCACAACGGCGCCGGATCCTGCGACGATTCGCTGTATCGATGAACTGACACAAACGCTCGGTATGTTTCTCGACAAGATTGACTGGGTGAAAACGCAAGCACTGCCCGACAAAACTGTGCACAGTGGCAGCTATCTCGCTGCTGTTCGCGCCGTTTTGTCTTCGTCTCCCGGTGCCTTTCCCGAGCAGATTGTTGCCATCAAATTTTGCAAAAACGATCGTCACGGACACATGTTTGACTGGACAAATGCCGTCAACGTACTCGCTGCTCGACAAATCGAGCGACGCGATGCTGCGTCGTCCAACGGCACCGATCTACATATCGATGGTGCGGCGAGCAACATTGACACGCCGTGGGGAACCATGTCGTTCAATTCGACTCTTGCACACACTGTTTTTGATCGCGCCGCGAACGAACGCCAAACTCCAAAGCAGCTGTTGGATCCGCACGGCCGACCGCTCTCTATCAAGCCAAACCAACGTGATTGGTGCAGGGCGCAACGCAAAGTTGTCGGACAGTTGACCCACATTCTGCGGCACATGTGTGTGCTCGAGCGTGTGTCGAGCGCAGGCTACACCGACGACACACTCGCCGGACGAAGGGATGTGCGCGAGCGCGTCGCCGCAGACAGCGATGGCGAACCGCGACAGTTTGAATTTACACGGCACTTTGCTATGACCCAAGAGCGCTGCAAACGAATATCGGCGCATTTTGTGAGACACGCGAGCAACAGCTATTGGAAAGCCGAACGAGACATGCTCGAACGCTTTGTTGCTGAATGTTCTCTCGTCAATGATACCAACGAGTTTAATCATCGACGGGCGCGTGCACTGCTCGACTTGGGCACGATCGTGAAGCAACTGCCTCGACTGTTCACTATTGAGACGTGGCTCGACGGCAAAAACGCCAAGGAATGGTTCGCCATTGGCGGTGCGCTCCGCAGAACTGTGCCACCGACACTCTATCGAACGATTCTGCGCAATCTGTTTGCGGCATTTGATTATCTGCACCGCGTTTGCTCAATTGTGCATCACGACGTGTCACTCAGCAATGTCAGCTTTCACATCGACGCAGACACTGGAACCGCAACGGTGCAAATCTACGATTTTGGATTTGCACGCGCGCTGTCTACCAATGCAACTGGACCTGTACGCTGTCACACACAGTGTGGTACGCCTAATTTCTGGTCTCCGCAAAAGTGGACAAACTATCACAGCAGGGGACACGACGACCAAGCCGACGAGTGCTTTTCAGTGGGCGTGCTTGCCTACTACATCTTGCGCGGGCAACTGTGTTGGCCAACGTCGATCACAACACACAAGCAAATGGAAGTCTGTGTGTGTGTCACGCTGCGCGACGGTCAGCTGCCGTTAATATGGCAATTGCTCGAGGACAAGGAAGGCATTTTTGACGCCACTCTCCAAACCTTCCTCGAACGCGATGTCTCACGTCTGCTCGCCAACGAAGAAACAGACAGGCCGACGATGCGGCAGCTGCTGGACGCGCTCGACAGGCATGAACGGTTGTTCATTTCCTCTTAAAATTGGCTTTGGTTGGTTGCAAAATGAACAGTTTTTGGTTGAATAACGGGGAGGTGTGTGTGTGTGTGTTGTTTAATCAGTTGCCGAGAAGCGGTTGGACAGCGCTGAAAATCTACTGGCCAAAGCCGTAGAGCGTGCGGCCGTTGCGCTTGAGCGCCAGAACGACGTCACCCGATGTGACGGTCTTGCGGCGCGAGTGCTCGGTGTAGGCGACGGCGTCACGGAGAACGTCATCGAGAAACTTCTTGAGTTCGTCACGCGAACTGTCGTACATCAAGTTGGAGATGCGCTTGATGCCGGCACGGCGTGCAAGACGGCGGAGCGCCGGCTTGGTGATGCCCTGGATGTTGTCGCGCAACACCTTCTTGTGTCGGATGGCGCCGACCTTGGCCATACCCTTGCCGCCTTTACCTTTTCCTTTGCCTGACATGTTGATGTTTCTAAACTGTTTGTCTTTGCAAGTGTCAGTGCAACGACGAAAAAAAAACGCCATGTCGATTTCATATTGTGCAAAACCGATGCGTTTACTTGGGCCGCTCGTTTGCGCACATCTCACACACAAAATGCACACGGGCGTTTTTCTGCAGCTTTTTACGAAAGAATAATCGACGCAAACGCATAGTTTTTTCGACCGACCAAACACAAGCAACGGCATTTTTGGTGTGGTTTTTTCATTTGTATAACGCACTTTGGAGCGCAATTATGCACACAGTTTGTGACAATCATTCGCCGATCTATTGTGCAGGGGGTCTATGTTTGACTGCCGATGAAAATTGGTCAGCAAACACTGCGGCTGATCTTGGGATAGATCTCCACACAAAGTGAGACGAGCGATTCTTGAACGAGGCCGGGCAACCACGCTGGCAGAGGCTCCACAATTGTCATTCGCACACGCTCGGTGACCGATCCGGGAACATTTCCAGCAACAATGTGTCGAAATTCTACAAGCGGCAACTCTGAGAGCAGAGCGCCGTTGCACTGTGTTGCACGCACCAGCGCAAAATCGAGTTTGCCAACAGGAGATGCAAGCGGTTGATCTTGACAATCGGTTGGTTCGTAGAGATCAAATTCCACACTGTTTGATGCACTGTTGCCAGTCAAAAAGTCTGGCGCCACTGCAAACTGGACGTAGTGTGCGCTCGTTTGCATGTTCTCTGTCTGTGAAAAAAGAGTGGATATGTACTGTGTTTAAACTGCACACAGTGCCGATCAATTTTAAGTGAGCGCACATTGCCGCGAGCCACAAATCGTCGCTTTTTTGTGGGCAACAGCGACGCTTGGGAAAAAGTGTCCCAAGATTTTCGTCGATTTTAGTCTAGTAATTTTTTCTCATGCCAACTGCTTGAAATCAGAATCCAAAATTCAACCGCTTTTTTCAAAATGTGTGACTGTGCCACCCAAGATTGCCACCAAAAGTTTCCCTCGCAGAAGCGCAAGTTTACGCTCTCGCCCGAGTGGCTCAACGCCGCCGGCTCGACACTCAAGGCGTTCCTGCCTTTTTGCGTCAACGAGTGCAACAGCAACTGTGACTTGACGTGGGACGACTTTCACTTTGTCGCCCTTTGTGTCACTGCGCGCTGCGGCCCGTCGTGCTACACCGCGCTCAACGACCCCGAGTGCAACGGTGGTGAACTCACCGACGACGACTCGCTCGTGCACTCGGTCACCGGCGACGACAAGAACCCGTTCCTCATTCGTCAGCTTCCGGGTGTTCGTGTGACGCTTTCGCGCGTTGGTATCGAACTCGAGCGCTCTGCCAGTGGTGTGTGGGACGACCTGCTCGCCAAGTTTGGCACCGGCGACGAGTCGCCGACGTTTACGCGCCCGCTCACGCTTTGCATCGAGTACTGGGTCAACTGCGACAACTCGTGCTGCACGGATGTCGAGGTTGTGCCGGTGATCGCCTAAGCACGCTCGTGAGATTGCTCACATCGGCTATCCCAGTCGAATCTAGCCGCGCACACCCCATTGCCCAATAATAGTGCACGATTTCTCTGACCGTCAAGAATAAATAGCCAAATATCCTAACTTTTTTAAACGGTCCATTCTAAAACGCAAAAACAGTCTAGTGTACATCGATAAATAGATATCGGTCGCACACCGCATTGGCCAATTTACCACATTGCACACAACGCCACGCAGCTTTCGGTTTCGATACAAACAAGTCTTTCTCCGACATGGCTCCACCTCTCAGCCCTCACGATGCCCGTTTTGCTGTCGCCACACCACGCCAGCACAACGCCGCGCACGTTCACAAGCGCATGTGCGAACAAACACCACCGCAGACCGACAACACTTTGCGATCCCAAAAACCGGCCTACTTGCGTGAGATTCTTTTCAGCCCTCGTGTGCTCAAAGGTCTCGATACGATTATGATTCTTGTGTCACTCGGGTGCACTGTTCGCGAGGCGCGCGACGGACGAGCATGGAACTTTGCACCAATGTGGCTCGTCTGCCCGAGCATGTTTCTTTCGCCGACCAACTTTGCCGCCGCACCGATAGAAATCTGTCTGCTCGACATTGTTCCAGACGTGGAGCGCAGCTGCGATCCGGAAATGGATGGCCAAGCGACTCTGCAGGCCACAGAAATTGCCGCATGTGCTGTTTTGTCGATTCGAATTGTTGACGTGCAGCATTTCGCGGCTTACAACTGGCCGACCGATCGTTCAAGCACATTTTGCTTTCAATACTGGCAAGATCCGACACCCATCGCCGCCGCCACAGTCGAGATGTAGTAGGCTATCATTGTTGCCCGCGTGCGATTGTCTCGGGAAGCTGAGCCTCTTCAAAGTAGACGTCGTCGCCTTGCCAATCGATGGTCTCCACCAGTGCGCGAAGTGTCTTCGCGTCTCCTGTGAGCATGAAAAACCCGTGACAAAGTGACACGCCGCGCACAGTCACGCTGGCGACAAGATCACGAGGGCAGTTCTCCAATGCTTTCATAAGTTCGATTGACTGCATCATGACACTCTTTTCGCCACTCGTGTCGAGTGGAAAGAGCGCATAGTCGTTCAATCGGCACCGCTCTTTGGAGAACATATTAATTTTCAGTGGCGTTGCAGAGCCACCGCGTGATCTGCAGTTGCCGGCGACCCAGCACAGAACGCATAAAACTGCGACGCACAACAACAGTGCCGAGAAGGTGTCTTCCGCGTAACTCACATTAAAACACCCATTTAAAAGACAACAATTCATATATAGCGTTGAATGTGTGCACTTTTGTGTACAAAACGGTCTGTATGGCGCGGGGAAAAAATATATATCTCAACGGTAGCACACGCGCATTTTCAAGTTTTGCATTCGTCGCGTGCACTGCGGTCATCCCGCCGATACACTCGGCAACGATGAGCGAGGACAAACAGCCTTCGCCGATCACACACCAACGCCAATGCGTTCTCGGAATGAATGGCTTTGGACAGTATTCCCCGACGATTGTTGACATTGAATCACCGAGTGCCGAACCGCTCCATCGGCATCACGACGATCAACCTCCGGCAACAAAAACATTTTCGCTGGGCGTGAGCAGACAGCCATCACTTTTATTTGGCGTACACAGCAGCCGTTTGGATGACGACGCATCGTGCAACGCCGCAAGAACGTCCGAAAGCCACCCCGTGTTCTTATCAAAAAGTGGCCATCTGCCGACACATTCGTCGGATGACAGCAGTGATGCATCATCAATTGATCGTTCGTTCCAAACCGCGCGAAATAGCGCTGCTGGAAGCGACGATACAAAACTCTCCCGTGCCATTCCGCCGTCCATGTCCATGTGCGCTGATAGTTCTTTCCAAACGCTGCCGCGCGATGACTGCACCAGCGATGGTGATCACGGCCAGTCTGCGCATCGACATGGCACACATAGTGGGCAATTCCAAGAGAGCGAGGAAAGCGGCGGATGTGTGCTCAAGATAATGCTTGCCATGACGTGTGCATTTGCGCTCGCTGAAATCGTGTTTGGCTTTTTGAACAATTCACTCGCTTTGATCGCCGATTCTTTTCACATGATCAGCGATGCGGCCGCACTTGTTGTCGCCATGATTGCAATTGCGCTCGCAAAGCGCCCCGAAACAGACGATGCACACAGTTTTGGTTGGCACCGAGCAGAAGTTATTGGTGCTCTGGTCAACGGTGTCTATTTGGCATCGGTTTGCGTTTACACAGTCATCGACGCATTGTTTCGGTTCATTGAGCCCGAACCGATCACAAACGCGTGGCACGTTTTCTTTGTGGGTCTCGCAGGCCTCTTGATCAACGTGGTTGGCATGATGCTCTTTTTCTCGCACAGAAGTCTCGCACATGCACACTCGCATTCGCACTCGCACTCGCACAATGACAGCGGACAAAGCGGCGTGGAAGACAAAGTGGATCACCGCGGAAGCGACAACATCAACCTTCACGGTGTTTTTCTGCACGTTCTTGGTGACGCAGCCGGATCGGTGATTGTGGTGGCAACTGCGCTGGCCACAATATACCTACCGTACGCGTGGAAAGTCTACCTAGATCCTATCTGCTCAATTTTGTTCTCTGCCATCATCTTGAAATCGGCGATTGGTCTTGTGCGACACAGCGGTTCCATTCTGATGCAATCTGTGCCCGATAATGTTGCTTTTCAATCGTTGGACCATGCATTGTCGTCTATACCCACTATCGAAGGGGTTCACGAACTGCACGTGTGGCAGATGGCACCCAACTACAACGTTGGCTCGGTTCACCTCGACGTCTCGGACCACCGAAAGCTTCACGATACGGTTGTGCAAGCGTCTGCGATTTTCAAAGCGCACAATGTGCATCGGACCAGCGTGCAAGTCGACATGATTTACAGTGGTCTTCCACGTCCAAAAAAAGAAATGTTGTGAATTTCGGTTGCAAAGTTGCGGAAAATATAATCTTATCATCACACAAAGCAGTAGTAAAGAAACACTTTCACAAAAAGACATAACGATGCGCGTTTTAGTGACTGGATACTATGGTATGCGCAATCTCGGCGACGATGCATTTCAAATCGCCATTCCGCGCATACTTGGTGATGCACACACGTACACGTTTTTGCACGTAAACGACTTTGACAAAGTGACCGACATTGACATCAACCGAAAGTACGATGTTGTGTTGGTCGGAGGCGGCGATGTTGTGTTGCCCTATTTTCTCGGTCACGTCGAACGGCGGCTGATTGATCGGCCGGTGCTGTTGTTTGGTGGCGGCATAACATACCCGTCTTGCGTGGCGATGGGACATATTGACATCTTTGACGCAGTCTTCCTGCGCAACACAACCGACTTGCGACTCGCAGAGCGGCGCCTTGGCACAGCAGCTGCACACTTTATTCCGGACATGGCATTTGCACTCGAACCAGCACACGTGTCGGCGTCGCTGCCAACATTGCGCAGAAAGCGGGCCGGCGTATTTCTAATTCAGTCCATCGACGAAGCGTTCCCCGACAGTGTAGAGCGACAGAAGCACGTACTGTATCAACTGTCGCAGTGCCTGCTGCATGTGAGCAAAACGCACGACGTCGTTATGGTGCGCTTCAACACGAGCGGAAAGCGCGATAGTGATGATGAGCATATTTGCGAGCGTATGTTACAGATGTGCAATGCTGATCCGACCGCAATTAGCTACGACAAAACAGTTTACGATACGCCGGCGTCAATGCTCGCGTGCATGGGACAGTTTGACGTCAACGTTTGCATGCGCTTTCATTCGAACGTTTTTTCAATCATCCAGCAGGTGCCATTTGTCTCGCTTGCGTTGACCAGAAAGGTAACCATGCTGATGGATGAAACCGGACTCGCAAAAGACTGCACTGTGCATCTCGAGAAGGACAACGAAACACTGCGTCCGCTCGATCTTCCTGTGCAGCAATTTCGCGCCACATTTGACTATGTCAGTCAAAATACCGACGCGCTGCGCACTCGATTGCGACAGATCTATCAACTCCGACACGACATGCTTATGGGCGGCGTTTACGAACGCCTCGTCGCCAATGCCACCGTCCGAAGCGAGCGTGTGGCCCACAGCACGCGCGCTTCTCTTCGCAAAAAGCGCTCTCTGTTTTCCAACTGGTTTGGTGGCGGCGATGACAGTGACAGCAGCGAACAGAGTGCAAACAGCAGCAACGACCCGCGCGACGATCGACAGCGTTTGATTGATGATTTGGTCAAACAGACGGAAAAATCGTGGAAGCGGAGACTCGGATTTTCAATTGACACTGAGATCGAGGACAGTGTTTCCAGCGCTCGGTCGCAACGCCGCCCTGCGGCGCACGCCAGTGCAGTTGTCGGTGGTAGCGTGCGCGGAAAGCGATTCGAGAGCGCACAGTACGATGATTCGGCCACTACTTACGCGAGATGTGCAACGAAAAGTCGCACCAGCGTATTGCGTCATGTGACCGCGCTGTGCAAGCGAATACTCCACAAAATCACGGGCAGCGTTGACAGTGCCTACTCGTGGGGATTCACACAGAACATGATCAACAATCCATTCAAATTGCGAGAGTATGTCGAGTGGATTTACGATGACCACATGTCCAAAACGCTTGGTGAGGGAGCCGAGGTCCCCAAACTCTTCTTTGACTATATGGTGCAGCGCGAGGGCAACAAAGCGCACAGAAGTGGTTGGCCACACGCCATGCAGCAGCTGCGCACGCTCGACACGCCCACCGGTGTGTGTTGCGATACCTATGTCGACAGGACGTTCCATTGGGGTCTTGATCCGCTTGTGCATGCCGCAGTTGTGCCCTACACAAAGTCATGGGTTGGCTTTGTTCACCACACGCCACTCGAACGCTACAGTGATTACAACACAGAGAAGATGTTTAACAATCCGCTATTTCGTCAGTCGTTGCTCACATGTCGCGGCCTATTTGTGCTGAGTGACACCCTCAAACAGTGGTTTGATCAGCGGCTCGCCAGTATAGAGTTGGCGCACCCGATTCCTGTGCGCGTTCTGTGCCACCCCACCGAAATCCCGGCGAGCGAACAGTGCTTCTCACCGGAACGGTTCAGCAAAAACGGTCGCCGAAAGCTGGTGCACATCGGTGCGTGGTTGCGCGACACGTTTGCGCTGTATGACGTCGGCATGTTGGATAATGCCGATCGGGCGATGCGATACGCAGGAAGAAGCGAGCGGAGCAAGGCACGCACGCGTAGCAGCGACAATTGGCCGTCGTCGGTCGGTCACGTAAGAATCGGTCGTCGTCGCTCTCGCCTCTGGCGCTGTGTTCTGCGCGGCCGTGACATGGGAACGTACATGCCACCGCAGCATATCTGTATCGACAATTGCGAGACTATCTGTGACGTTGATCACGACGATACCGACACCAGTTGTAGCAGCAGTAGTAGCAGCAGCAGCAGTAGCAGCAGCAGCAGTAGCAGCAGTTCATCCGACTCTACGAGCATGTGTCGACACAATGCACGAAAGCGCTTTGTGACGGCGGGAGCGCGCAATGTCGACAGCGTTTTGCACAACGATGCTCAAGAAACGCAATGCAGCAACAAGTGGATCGAAGGTCTGCGACGACACGTGCACGATACAGTCTTACCAAGCGCTGATGTAATTGAGCGTCTCTCGAACCGTGACTATGACAACTTGCTGTGCGAAAACATTGTGTTTCTCTGCTTGCAGGACGCAAGTGCGTGCAACACGCTCATCGAATGTGTGGTGCGCAACACGCCGCTATTAATCAATCGAATTCCGCCGGTCGTTGAAGTGCTCGGAGAAGACTATCCGTTCTACTATGACACGCTGGCCGATGCTCTGCTCAAGAGTCGCAGTTACGCCCTGATCGTGAAAACACATGAGTATCTGTGCCAAATTGACAAGACAATCTTTCACGTGGACACATTTGTGAATGCAATGCGTTCGTGCGATGTCTACCAACAGCTGTAATTAAACCAGACACTTTTGCTCAATTGTTCGTTGTTTTCTTCGCGTCTCAATGTTGCAAGGCAGTCGCATACAAAAATTGGTTTACTTTTCAGCGCTAAGCTTCGTTTTCAGTGGCACCAATGTCATCGTAAAAGTCAATGTCTGCATCAAACGTCGTATTGTGCTCTTCGTTGCTCTCTGTCTCGACAATCAAAACCTCTTTGCCAAGATATTTGCCGTTGACGCTGTTGCCGTCCAGAGTGTTGGCTGTCGCACCGGTCTCAACAATGATGGCGTGCGAAGAAATGTGCGGATAAATGCTGTTCACAGTGTTATTTGAAATTTGTGCATTTGTGGTGTCCACGTCGGCGGTGATGCCACGCGATGCAAACGTCACAGTGTTGTTAGTCACAGTTGCACCGGAAACACGCACCAAATGCACAGCAACGTCGGCGATTCGAGAGACAATATTGTTATCAATTGAGAACAGACCAAACACGTCGTCGATGATGATTCCGTCCGACAGCGTGGCATAGATATTGTTGTGTGCCACGTCAAGTTTGTTTGCCGGATCAGACTGTTCGTTACCGAATATCGCTTGCTGTTGTGCGACGTCAAACGAGTCGACGTACGGCCGAACACAGATTCCGGCCGAACGGCAATGTTTCACCACGTTGTGCGAGACCACAACGTTGGCGCACGGCCATGAGCAACCAATTCCGTAGGTAACACTATCGATCACTTTGTTTTTGGAACAGATACAATCTCGGCAGACATACATACACAGTTCTGTGCCCCGCACGATGTTCTCGCTGACGACTCCGTCGCGTTGCAGACAAAACGCCACGCCGTTGTCGTGGAATGTAGAGTAGACCAAATTGGCTGTAAAACGATTCTGTTTGTTGAGACTGTGGCCCATATCTGTATGAAATAGGTCGACCACATCGGCGTGCTCGTGCTGCGGTCCCGAAAAGTAAACCGCATAGTTGTCGGTGTGTCCGTGAATGTGGCACTCTTCAATCGTGACATTGTTGGCGGCAACAATGGCCAACGCAATTCCGCTGACAGGAACCGCGGCAAGCGCGCCGTCTTCTTGGACCACTGGCGCCGCCGCCTCAACACTGTAGCCTATGGAAACGTTGCGAACAGTGCATCTGTCAGCCTTGACAACAATGCCGTCACATGTGCGCGATGTAATAACAATCTTTACCATAGACGCAACCGCACCTGCGCCACAAAATGTGATATCGGGTCGATCGATCAGAATCGGCTTGGAGCACAGGTATGTGCCCGCAGCAAGCATAAATCGTGAGGCATTGGGGTGGCAATGCACAATTTCACTCAGTTCGCTGCAAGAGTCGGCACGCACAAAAACAGTCTTGGACATGGGGGCAACCTGTGTTTAAAATTACTCTAGATAAGACGAAAAAGGATGGTGGTTAGGGTTGGGCAAAAATAAATTTGAAATAAATGACAATGCAAACTGACGCCGTGAAATAAACAAAACCCGACCTTGACAACAAACCGAAACCAAAAAAAACATCACAAAAGCACAACCCAATCAACATTGTTTTTCACAATGTCGGCTGATGTCGTTTTGTCACCAACTGAAGATCAAGCTGTTAGTGATGTCAATGTTGATACCGTTGTGCAAACCATCAAAAAGAGTTTTGGAAGTGTCAAAAAGGACACCTCCGTCCACAAGTGGCTTGTCACGGCTGTCGACCGTGTTACTGTCATTGGAATTATGGCATCTCGTCTTGCCAACCTCCATATTTTACGCTTTTGTGAGAATCCACTCACTGTTCCCGCTCCAATAGTCAACACTGTTTTCTATAAGCGTTGTTGCATCATCGTGTGTGGCAGCACGGCGGTCGACGACAAGTTCTTGCTGGAAACATTTGAAAATCATATGAAACCGCAAATGAAAACGCTCGCAAGTCGCAAAACAGATGATAAAGCGCTCGTGGAGTCTCTTTGCAAACAGATGGAGACCAACAGCAAGGTGTACTTTAAAACGCAATTCCTACGTCGCCATCAGTCGTGGTGCAAATCAATTGCACACAAACTCGTGCCCGACAACGACCAAGTCGACAAAGTGCGTACACAA
>Ga0193961_1000177_pt1 | contig 25538 bp, 21 predicted proteins | sample FB_4_MG_FD_140371 | JGI IMG/M metagenome (GOLD analysis project Ga0193961, IMG submission 140371) | Microbial mat bacterial communities from the Broadkill River, Lewes, Delaware, United States - FB_4_MG | ecosystem: Environmental > Aquatic > Freshwater > River > Microbial mats | place: USA...
AACTTTTTGTGCCTATTGTAGCTATCATATTAAGTATTCTATTTTTGGATGAATTACTAAGCAAAACTTTAATACTTTCTACACTACTTGTAATTACAGGTATAGTATTGACACTATTTTCTCAAAAAGAAAAACAAAGAATATAGAGTCAAATGTCTCAAATATACTACATAACACCAAATGATATAGAAGATAAGGAAACCTTAGTTAACTTTATCTATGCTAATAAAAATGTGTCATACTACTATACTGATAATTTTGATGAAGAATTTTACATAAATCTAGCTCATGCTGGCTTTATCTCAGTCTCTCATAGTGAAGAGGGTTTTCAATACCTTATTCCGGAGATGCAAAAAGAGTATGCAGTGATGGATTTTAAAAATCTTCATATCTCCAAAAAAGTAAATAAACTTCTTAAAAAATCTAATTTATATGATTTTTCATTATCTAATGATATAAAAAAAGTTGTAAATGGTATTCAAGATTATCATCACGATAATTGGATAGAAAAAGACTATTTAGCTTTATTGTATAAGCTATCTAAATATAAACATAAAAATATAGACTTTGAACTTCTGTGTTGTGAACTAACAAGTACTGAAACAAACAGATTAGTTGCAGGCGAGATAGGATATAGAATTAACTCAACATATACAAGTTTAAGTGGTTTTACAACGAAAGAAAAAAGATTTAACAACTATGGTAAACTTCAGATGACCCTACTCTCTCAATATCTAGAAAAAAAACAATATAGCTTTTGGAATATGGGTCATCCCTATATGCAATATAAGATTGATTTAGGTGCTAAAATATTAAGTCGAGAAGAGTTTTTGATAAAGTGGTTAAGCATACATAAAAATGACAATACTAACATCTACTGTTAAGATCATTTTTCTGATATCGTATATTTTAGATTTAAGATTGTTGGGTTTGAATTTGTTTTTAAAAATACATTAAAAATTCCTGATTCTATAGAATCTGTTTCTGTTCCTAAAAATTTATTGTTTTCATCAAAAACATCTAATACTATTTTACCATTTGAACAAGTTGTTTTACCATCAATTACTAAATACTCACTAGAGTACTTAGAATACTTCCAAGTTTCCAAAGAACACTGAGTCGGTATAGTCTCTTTTTCTTCATTATTAGTTTCATCATTGTGGTACTTAATACTTGGCATACTTATCTTTTGTTCTTTTTGTTTTTGAATTAATTTTTCTGCTATTTGTTCTTTTGTTAATTTAATACTAAATTTAACATCTATTTTAGTAAGATTATCAACTTTTATATAAAATTGATTATTTTTAAAAGGTACTGTTTTTGTATCAACTACCCTTCTTTTTTCAATATCATAAAAATTGACCGTCAATTTTCCTTCTTTACAACTTACAAATCCACTTACAGAATCGGACTTTTTTGTAATATTATAAAGATGACAAAAAGGATTTTCTACATCAGTATCTTTAATAAGTTCTTTTTTTGGAGTAACACTCTCGTCTTGTACATTAATAGTTGCATTTACTATATTTTCTTTATCTTTTTTATTTTTTGAATTATCATTTTCACTTAAATCAATAGAAAAAAAAGAGATGATACCTATAATTACTATAAGTAAAACTATAAGTATTTTTGAAGATTTTTTTAATTTATCTATTAAATTAATTTTTGTCTCTTTATTCTCATGCTCTAGATGAATATGGGAAAATATAACATCTTTACTAGAACATGAATGACATCTCCACTCGCTGAATTTTACAGAAATAACATACCAAATACATAACCAAACAACAGATCCTATTCCATAGGTAAATATCCCAAGTACTACGGTAATTAAAAAATGTAATATATGGTTTGGTTTTTTTCTTTCAAGTTTGTGATCAGCTTGGCAGTTATTACAATACCCTGTATGATATTCTAAGCTCATATTATTCCTAATAAAATTATTATAAACTATAATACATTATTATACTTTAATTATATGTTACAAAGGTTAAATGTTCTTTAAAAATTTATTTCAATTTAAGTTTAATTTTAACTTAATATTATAAGCTATATAAATAATCAAAGGGGTTAAATTTGAAAAATAATTTTTTTATAGTATTTATATTTTTACTTATATCTAATATTAATGCTAGTGAACTTTTCAAACCTCTAGAAAAAAATAAAGCATATGATAAAAAAATAATTAATTTAGGTCGAGAGTTATTTTTTGACACAATGCTGTCTAAAAACAATGATATATCGTGTAACAGTTGCCATAATAAATATGGTGCTGATAATGTTCAATATAGTAAGGGAGATAAAAAATTAGTGGGTATGATAAATACACCATCGCTATTTAATCTTAATCATAATATTGCATATTTTTGGAATGGTAGAAGTGAAACTTTAAAAGAACAACTTTTAGATGGTCCAATATTCAACAAGCATGAGATGGCAAATGATAAACACACAATCGAGGAAAGACTAAAGAACTCAAAAAAATATCATAATCTTTTTAAAGAAGCATATAATGAATCACCTAGTTTTGAAAAACTTGTTGATGCTTTAGTTGAGTATGAGAAGACATTACTTACACTTGATTCAAAATTTGATAGATTTTTAAGAGAAGAAGTGCAATTAAATGAAGCAGAAAAAAAAGGTATGAATCTATTTATCTCTTATGGTTGTGTTTCTTGTCATAATGGTATTAATATTGGTGGAAACTCATATCAAAAATTTGGAGCGGTTATAAATTATGAAGATAATCAAGAAGTTTGGATAGATAGATTTTCTTTTACAAAAAATGAACAAGATAAAAATATTTTTAGAGTTCCTAGCTTAAGAAATATTGCAAAAACTGCACCTTATTTTCATGATGGTTCAGTAAGTACACTAAAAGAAGCTATATATACAATGGGTTATTATAATACTGGAGCAATATTAAATGATAATGAAATATTAGAAATAGAATCATTTTTAAAAACGCTAACAGGTGATTTACCTGAAACATATGCAAAAGGCATCATCGATGAAAAGGATTGATTATAAAATTTTGCTTGTAATAAGCTTATCAATATTTGTATTATATTTTGCATCGAATTTTAAACTGAAATTAGACAAATTTAATAATAGTTATTATAAAACCACTAACTTACTAAATGATATAAGGTATGATTGGCATACTCATCAAGATATACTCAAAGAATCAATAATCTTTTTACATTTTAATAATGACAAAATTTCAAATCACTTTAAAAATCATAAAAAACTTTTTAATGAAATTGAAAATAATAGAGAGATGAAACAAAACTTTCCGAAGGTATATAAAAGTATATTAGAACTAAAAACAACACAAAAAATCATAAAAGATGAAACTTATTATTTTATGATTCAAAATGCCAAAATCAAAAATTCTATTTCTAACTTACAAAAACAACTTAACCATATTGATGGCTATAATCAAGAGTATAGAATGCAATTTATTGAAGCTATTAAAATATTTATAGATGCAAAAAACAACTTTAATGAACACCAAAATCTAACTCAAATACAATTTGATTATTTTAAAAATTATGATACTGATAATATAAAATATAAACTAAATTTTAACCATATAAAAACTTTGTTTTACAGTATGCCAAATTTTAAAGAATTGTATAATTCTATTAACCAAAGTAAGTTAACTTCGCAAATTGATAATATTTTTATCACTCTGAACAATGAAGCTAGCATAGCTAAAACAAAAATGAAAAATCAATTTTTAATAATCATACTTATTTACTGTTTATTTTTAATTTTTATTGTATTTTTAATTCAAAAAGTTAAATCAGATGCAAAAATACTTTTAAATCTCGAAAAAGAGAAACAAAATTCATTGCGTAGAGATTTTCTCACCAATCTACTTAATAGAAATGCATTAATTGAAGATAAAAAGCATATTGAAAATTGTTCAATATTACTCCTTGATATAACAGAATTTAATCAAATCAATTCTATTATAGGTTATGAAGGGGGAGATTATATCTTACAAAAATTGGCACTTGTTCTTAAAGATATAGTTCAAAATTTAAATATACAACATACAAATATATATAAAATAGGTGTAGACCAATTTGCAATCATTTTACAAGAACAAAATCATACAAAATTACAAAATATCTCTCTAGATATAATACAACAAATAGAGAATACTCACTTTGAATATGATAATTTAGAGATTCCAGTATATATCCAAATAGGTATATCCTCCTCAAAACCACTTTTAAAAGGTGCAGAAACAGCTATATTGCAAACTAAAAAAACTTTTGAAAAGGTTACATTTTTTAGTGATGATTTTGATGATAAGGCAAATGCAATAAAAAACTTAAGTATGTTAAAAAAAGTTAAATTAGCAATTAAAGAAAATAGAATTAGACCATTCTTTCAACCAATCGTTGATCTAAAAACAAAACAACCTATAAAATATGAAGCACTTGTAAGATTAATAGATAATAATGGCAAAGCCATCGTTCCATATTTTTTTCTAGAACTGAGTAAAAAATCTAAACTTTATCCAGAAATTACTAAAATTGTTATTGAGAAATCTATAGAATTTATAAAAAAACAGAATATTTCTGTATCAATAAACATATCATATCAAGATATAAATGATACATCTACAGTATCTTTTATAACAAAAAAACTAGAAGAAAATATTAACATTGCACATTTGATTACATTTGAGTTACTAGAAAGTGATGAAATTCAGAATTATAATGAGATATTTTCATTTATAGATATGATTAAACGATATAAGTGTAAACTTGCCATCGATGATTTTGGAAGTGGATATTCTAACTTTACTCATTTATTTAATATGAAACCTGATATTCTCAAGTTAGATGGTAGTTTAATTAAAGATATTCATACAAATGATAAATCTAAAAATATCGTAGAAGCGATGGTTTTATTAGCCAAAAAATCCAATATGCAGACTGTTGCAGAGTTTATTGATAATGATAAAGTTGATGCTTTAGTTAGTAAAATTGGTATTGATTTGGGGCAAGGTTATTATTATTCTCCGCCAAAAGATTTATTATAAAATGTCAAATTGATAACATAGTATTTTATAGGTTCTTGATTAATAAAAGATTATTAGATGGTACCAGTGGCCGGACTCGAACCGGCACGCCCATAAGGCGGGGGATTTTGAATCCCCTAAGTCTACCATTCCATCACACTGGCTTTTTGTTAAATAAGATTGCGATTTTAGCAATTCTTGGCTAAGGGTTTGATTAATCTTATACAATAGTTATTAAAAAAATGATAAACTTACAAATATTAAAAGTTTAGGAATTGTATGATTACAAATATAAAATTTGAAGATAATGGCTTTATATTTAAAGCACTTTCTTTTGATGATAAAAAGATGACTTTGATTGCTAATAAGTTTGATAAACAAGACAACTTTATAAAAAAAGTTGAATTGAGAATGGGAGAGATTCCTAAAAGTCTAAAAAAGAGATTAAACCCTCTTAAATAAAGTTTGGTGCATCATTTGCAAATAAAATCAAATCACCCATTTGAGTTTCTTTTAAAAGCATATCTTGCATTTTAGCTTTATTTTCTAGAAAAATTGGCTTGTGTTTTGTGATAACTTTTTCAAATAACTTCGCATTTAAATCACCTGTAATAATAATAACATCAAATACTTTATCAATAGCATGAGCAAACTCTACATTTGCTTCCATAGTAGACTCAACAAGTCCTGGAGTAATGATAACTTTTCTACCATCATGAGTAGAAGCTATTTGTACAGCTTCAAGCATACCTTCTAAATTTCCATTATAACTATCATCTAAAATAAGTTTTCCATTTGCTTTGCTTAAGTGTAATCGATGGTTAACTGGCTTCATATTATGTAATGCTATTTTAATATCATCAATACTCATACCTAATTTTTTTGCCATCAAAATTACCGATGTAAGATTTATAGCATTAAAACTACCAAGAATTGGGGCATGGAAATGTTCAGTTTGACCATCTATATTTAAATCAAACCAAATACCATTTAAGTCACTTCTTGTGATATTAAGATTGCTAGGATATTTTGTAATAGTATCGTACTGAAGCATCGGCACACTGTCATGGACAAAACCATGTACAAGTTTAGGTGACTTTAAAATTTCCATTTTTGTATGGATAATATTGTCCAAAGTTTTAAAGTATTCTATATGTTGTTCTCCAACACTACCTATAATTGCATACTGTGGTTCTATAAAATTTACTATCTCTTCTATATCACCAGTTTCTCTAGCTCCTGCTTCAGCTATATATATTTCTGTGTCTAAAGGTAAGTCACTATTAACATCTTTTACTATTCCACCAATAGTGTTCACACTTCTAGGAGTCATATAAACATTAAATTTTTTACTTAGTACTTGATAAAGATAGTTTTTAATTGATGTTTTTCCAAATGATGCTGTAATAGCTATGATTTGTAAATCTCTTATTGTTTTTAATCTCTCTTTGGCTTTTGATTTATAACTTATAAAAAATATTTTTTCTAATAATGTAGTAATAGCATATGTAATAATTAATGGTAAAAATAACCCATAAACAGGAGTATTTGAAAACATCACTAAAGCATCAATAGCAAATGTAATAAATAATAAAATCGTCAAAAACCTCTTAACTCGACTTGTAAGTACTAAAGGTTTATCTAAATTTCTATTCCAAATTACGAAACTTGTAAGATAGAGTGCATAAAAATAAATAGCAAAGTATAATGATGGAAGAATATAAAAAAGTACTAATGGAGTTGCAAAATAAACTATGTGCCATTGTTGTTTGTGATGTTTTAAAATAACTCTTTCAAGTTTATAGTTATACCACTGTAGGTTGGTAATCATGTACCAACCTAAACTCATAACTAATAATATATGTGTAAATATATCAAAATATTCCATTTAGTACCCTACTCTTTTTTGGGTATTATAACATATATTTTTTAGGTTATCATTTCAAAATAGTTAATTATTGAAAATCACTTTATCCAAAGTTTTTTCTTCAATTTGTTCCAAAAAATCTACAGAAGCATTTTCTAATGCACTCTCTTTTGAAGTTGAAGATCTCCCTATTGAAGTGATAATAGTATTTGACAGTATTTTGTTATTTGAGATAACAGAGATAGCCGTAGAAACTTTTGCGATATTCCAACCTCTTGCGATACTGTATTTTACTTTATTATTTAAAGAGATAATCACATCACTATTTGTGTTATATGAAATTTTATATTGTTGTTGGTTTAACATATCGATTAAAGAATCTGCAAAATATCTTTTTTTATCATTTGTTTTAACTACAATTGTTGAGTTATCTTTTAGTTCTGCTATTTTATCAATATAAATATCATATTTTTTCATATATGGAGCATGATCAAAATCATTATTAATTGCATTTAAAACTACAGCTTGAGTTTTTGCCTTTTTTATAGTTGGATACAGTGTTTGCAATATATGTATTTGTTCTATATTACTATACTTTTCTAAAGTGTTATATTTTGTATCAATTAGTAAATCTTTTATATCAAATTCTTTTTTCTTATTTTTAAAAAGTTCTTGTCTATTTACTTTCATTAGAACATAAAAACTTTTATTGATATTTTCGCTTTTATCTATACTTATATTTGAAAATTTAATTTTTTTTACATTCACTTTTACATCTTTTGTTACATCTTTTGAGTAACTATCTCCACTTACATTTTTCGATGTTCGTGTAGTACTAGATATACTAGAACCTACACTTACTACTAATTTTGAAGCCATAGTATTTAGTGCATTATTTTTAGCATCATCTATACTTATTTGTGATTCACCTTCACCATAAATAAATATTGCATTATTTTTGGGAGCATTTAAATACCAAGAGGGTATAGAAGGTTCTTGATTCATAGATAAACTAGTAACACATCCACCAAAGACCAAAATAATAGTTATACTAATAATAAGTTTTTTAAAATTTAGGAATTGCAAAACCAGCCTTTTCATTTGTTTTTTGAACTAATTGTCCAAGTTTTAATATATCAGCACTTCCCTCTTCTACAGTAGTCCATGTACTTCTTGCGCTTATTTGCTGTGAAGCTCTTAACTTTGTTGTACTTTCTATTACATCACAAGTTATATCTCCACTTAGTGGATCTTCATTTTCTTCAAAAGCATAAACTTTAAAAAGTTGGTTTTCTTGTACCTTGTAGTTTTTTCCTACATTTATCTGAGCAATTGTTTCATTATTTTTTGACTTTAGTTTGGTAATATACCCTTTTACTGTAAAATATATTGCCAATTCTTCTTTTAATGCAGGTAAAGATTCAAGCATAGCTGATTTAATTCCACCGACTACTTGATCATAATTTGGCTGTGGAATTTTACCAATATTAATCTCATTTTCTAGTTGTTTACTAAAAACAATTTTACCAGTTTCAACATCTAATAATTTCACTGTCATTTTAGTAGAGATTTTCATACCATCAGTAACCAAAGAACCCATTGATAGTAAAGCTCCAATTAACCTCACTCCACTATCTTTTGATTGTGATGTTACACTTGACACTGCAATTGCTGCTGTTGAATTATCTGTATATGATTGTTCAACATTATCAATAGAACCTGTTATAATAAACCTCACTCCCGATGTTTTTCCAAATCTAACAGCTGATTTTGGATCAATCAGACCACTATCTTGAAATTTTAGTTCTGCATCAATTTTATCCATATCAGATCTTGAGAATAGTTTAGCTCCACCTGAATTAACAATAATAGTTTCTAATGGTCCTGTAATTGATGCTGATAGTTTTGCATCTACATTTCTGTTAGTTTTTGATGTCTGAGATTTTCGATTAGTATTACTTACATATCCACCAGCAACTCCCAATCCAACAAAACCAGCTGCTCCAACTGCATTTCTATGAACTTTAGTATTTGTACTTTTATCAGTCATCTGAGCTTTACCAAATGTAGAATTATTTGTAAAATCTATTACTGCAACTGTAGGCATTGCAGATTTGTATTGAGGCATACAAATTTCAGGAATCACTACTTTATCTCGGATATTTTTAGGGTAAGATAAAACATCAAGTTTATTTCCTCCACAACCCACAAAAAATACTATAGTAGTTATAGATAATAAACTTACTTTTAACTTATTATTTAACATTAATCTCCTTTGATAATAGAATAAATTGTATCAAATTAGTTAAATAAAAAAGCTTAACAAAGTTAAAATAGTTCTACAAATATTAGATATATTATTTATACTAGTGTAAACACACTTTATTTCGTCCTGTTTTTTTTGCATGATACAAAGACTTATCAGCTCTTGCTATCATGCTTTCTTGAGTATCATCTTCATTTAATATAGATACTCCAAAACTTGCAGTTTTTTTACCTACTACAGAAAATTCATACGCTTCAATATTTTTTCTTATTTTTTCTGCTAAAGTGAGTAAGCCTTCAATAGAGTAGTTATTAATAAGGATAATAAATTCTTCACCACCCCATCTACCAACGATATCTTCAATTCTAACAGATGATTTTAATACACCAGCTATCTCTTGTAAAAAAGTGTCTCCTACATTGTGTCCATGAATATCATTTACTTCTTTAAAATGGTCAATATCAAGGAGAATCATCGAAAACTTTGTATTGTATCGATGAAATTTTGCAATCTCTATTGTAAAAATTTCTTCAATTTTCACTCGATTATAAACTTGTGTAAGTTTGTCAGTTACTGAAAGTTTTTCAACTCTTTTTTTATCTGTAATTTCTTGTCTGATAGAGGTATATCCTATTTTTTTACCATTGTCAGAATAAAGAGGATCAATGTGTGCTAATACCCAATAAGCTTCACCATTTTTATTTTTATTTTTGACTTCTCCAACCCATTTTTTATCAGCAGTAATAGTTTCCCATAATTTTTTGTAAACTTCTGGGTCGGTATCAGTATGTTTTACTATGCTATGTGGTTGACCAATTAACTCATCTTTTGTATAACCACTAATTCGGCAAAATGCCTCAGATATATCGGTTATGTTACCTTCTAAATCTGTTGAAGATATTGTTACATATTTATTTACGATATTAACATATTCATTAAGTTTTTTTGTTCTTTTTTTAATTTCATATTCTAATTTATCATGATCTTTTGAAACATCATCTTGTATCTTTGATAGTATAATAAAAACTATGAGGATAAAAATAGCAACTGTAATATTGTAAGAAAAAATAATTTTTAAACCATGGTTATAGTCCTCAAAATTTTCTATAAATACTGTATATGTTGAGTAAGAGAGAATAGAAACTAATAAAAAATATAATAATAAAAAATTTATAAAAGTAATTTTTTTATTTTTTAAATACATATTTCTCCAGCTACTCTTGATTTTTTGCATTATATAATAATTATACTTGTTTATTAATTATACTCTTTTCTAAAATAGAACCTATATCTTTACTATTATTTAAGAAAAAATAATGATCTTCTGGATAAGATTTAAAATAATTATTTTTTATAAGTTGTGCTATTTTTTTTCCAGAATCTAATGATGTTGCAGTATCTGTATCTCCCCAGAATATAAATGCTTCATTGTAAAAGCCTTTAAAGTATTCAGAAAAATCTTCATCTACAACATTTTTAAAGGTTTCATACATATTTTGACTCATATTTGCTACATCTTTACTTCTAAAAATTTTTGTAATATTTTTTAATCCAAACTTGTTTAAAACTTTAGAAAATTTAATTCTTCTTTTTACGCTTGCTGATTTTTCTTCTAGTATTCCAGCCGAGCTTAATAATACAAGTGTTTTAGGTATCAAAGCAGTCGCAACTTTTCCACCAAAAGAGTGCCCTGCTATCATCACATCATTTGGATTTATATCAAGTTTTTCTAAAAATATTTTCATGATATGTGCATAGTCTATGGTTGTAAGTACATAATCATTTGAACTTTTACCAAAACCTGGCATATCTATATAAATATGTTTCATATTCTTAAGCTCTTTTCCAAAGCCTTGCTTCATTATCTCTTTGTTAGAACCCCAACCATGTAAAAACACTATCACTTCACTTTTATCATTGTTTACTATCTCATAATTAATCGAAAAATCTTTACCAAAATAATCTATATTTTTTGTTGCCACTTTACACCTTTCAAATTCAAATAAAAAACACTTCCTTCATCTTTTTTTGAATCTATTTTTATATCTATTTTATATCTATCGCAATACGCTTTTATAATATTGAGTCCTAGTCCTATACCATTGCTCAAACTATTTTCTTGATAATATTTATCAAAGATATGAAATAGATTTTGTGTATCTATACCCACTCCTGTGTCTTCTATTTTTAAAATATTATTTTCTAAAGAGATGATGATTTCTCCATTTTTTTTGTTGTATTTTATTGCATTTGATAAAAGGTTATCAATCACTCGTTCAAAACCATTTTTATCACACACAATCATAAATGCCTTTTTATCATAAGTGATTTTTATATCACCTTTTAAATCATTGTGTTTTATCATGCTTTTTTCGATAATATCATCTATATCAAACTCTTCAATACTTACATTGTTTATCTGTTCTTTTATATTATATTCCATTTGATTATATAAATTTAGTAAAATGTCGCAAGACTCATCTATTCGCTTGAGTCGTGCAATATTTTTATCATCTTGTTCTTTTTTTTGTAAAATTTTACTATTTATTTGAATTGTTGCTACTGGCGTATTTAACTCATGTAAAGTCTCTTTTATATGATTTTCTATATTCTCTTCACTTTTAAATAAAGGGTCAAAAAGCTGAGCACTTAAAAAATAATATAAAACAGCACCTAAAATTAATAAAAATAGTGTAATTGGTAAGAAATTAGTCTGATCAAATGTAAATCGCGTAGTTATAAAATTATAAACAACAAGTACTATTAAAATTGTAAATATCACTACAATCAGATTTGAAATTAGAAAATCTTTTTGTTTAATATTCAATCTTATAACCAATATTTTTAATATTTGAAATATTAAATACTCTTGTATCTGGAAATAGTTTTTTGATACTATTTACATATACTCGAATAGAACCTTCACTATAAGATTCACTTGCATTCCAAAGTCTATTTATAATCATATCTTTTGTTACTATAGCATTGTTATTTTGATAAAAAAGCTCAAATAACTCTAAAGCTTTTAAACTAAACTTCACAATCTTTCCATCGACTTTTACTTCTTTATTGTCAAAATTAAATTCTACATTTTCTAAGATTATATGATTTTGTTTTTTTACTCTTTTCATAAGAGAATTAATTCGTAAGATTAATTCATCCATATCAAAAGGTTTCGTCATAAAATCATCTGCACCATTTTCAAAACCTTCTTTTAGTGTCTCTTTATCTTTAAAAGAGGTTAGAAAGATAGTAGGTGTTTCATCTGTTGCATTTCTAATCTCTTTTAACAAATCTAATCCACTTATATCAGGAAGATTTATATCTAACAAATACAAGTCATATCTATTTTCATAAATAAGCTCTAACATCGTATTAGAGTTACTTGCATGCGTGATATTTACATTTGAAAACTCTTCAAGATAATCTATGAGACTTAAAGCAAAAAGTTCATCATCTTCAAGAAGTAAAATGTTAATCATTATAAGTTCTTAAACTCAATGTGATTTTGTCTTATTGCATCGTATACAATTACTGAAACACTGTTTGCAATATTTAAACTTCGAGCTTCATTTGTCATTGGTATATTTATACAAGATTCTTTATTATTCTCAAGTAATTCACTAGGAAGCCCAGCATCTTCTCGACCAAAAAAGAAATAGTCATTTGTATTATACTCTGCTTCAAAGTATGGTTTTGTTGTTTTTGTTGTAGCATAAAAACATCTGATATCGTCTGGATTTTTTTCTTTAAAATCTTCAATATTTTCATACTCTCGTACATCTAAAAATTCCCAATAATCAAGTCCAGCTCGTCGTACTTGCTTCTCATTAATTTCACCAAACCCATAAGGTTTGATAAGATGTAAAATAGAACCTGTTGCATAGGCAAGTCGTCCTATTGTTCCAACATTTCCTGGCATTCTTGGTTCTAATAAAACTATATTAAACATTATAAGATTACCGTCTTATTTCCATAAATGAAAACCTTATCTTTAAGTACTAAATCTAGTGCTTTAGATAAAACAACTTTTTCTACATTTCTTCCTGCATCTCTCATATCTTCCCAAGAATAAGAATGATCTACTCGTGTAATATCTTGAGCGATAATTGGACCTTCATCTAAATCATCAGTTACCCAATGGGATGTAGCTCCAATAATTTTAACACCTCTTGAGTGTGCTTGTTTGTATGGATTTGCTCCTATAAATGCAGGTAAAAAAGAGTGATGAATATTTAAAACTTGTTTTGGAAATGTTTTTACAAATGTTGGAGTTAGTATTCTCATATATTTAGCAAGTACTAAGTATTCATAGTTATATTTTTTGATTGCATGAATCACTAATTCCTCATGTGCTTCTCTCGACAAATTTTCATGGCATACAAACTCAAATGGTATATCAAATTTTTCTACTAGTTTTCGTAAACTATCTCTATTTGAAACAACAGCCGTGATATTTGCATCTAACTCCCCTGCTTCATGTTTAATAAGTAAGTCACCTAAACAATGCATCTCTTTTGTTGCTAAAATAACAATATCTTTTTTCTCATTTGTTGCTAACTTTATGATTGCATTTGTAGGTAAAATTTCCTGTAAATCTTGTAGTAGTTTTGATTGTTCGAACTCTCCTGTTATTACACTTCTCATAAAGAATTGATTTGTTTCATTATCAACATATTCTGAGTTGCTTTCAATGTTTAAGTTATATTCAAATAATATTTTTGAAATATTGTAAACTAATCCTTTAGTATCATTAGTTTCGATTAACAGTCTATATTCGTTCATTTTCTCTCCGTAAAATTTTATTATATATTTTAGTTTTAACCTTTATGATATCACAAATTTAGTTTAATTAGTATAAAATGTTTAAATGATTAGACCTATAATATTTGTTACTATTTTATTAAATATATGTTATTCAAACACTACTAATGTAAAAGAACTACAAGAAAAATTCACTAAAGATGTGATTGAACTTAATGTGTTTAGAAAACGCTTTGGTTCCTATCTTGAAAAAAGTTGTAGTGATGATATTAAATGTTATCAAAATACAATAACAAAACTAAAATCTTGGGAATCTGTACAAAATGATAATAAACTACAATATATTTTAGAGAAGAAAACTTCGCTATTAAGATATGATGAAAAATACTGGAATAGTTTAGTAACTAAACTAGATAATAAAAATATCAATTTAAATAACTCCCAATTTGTAAGTGTGATTGACTTAGCAAGACAAATTTATGTAGTAACTCTTTGGGATGAAACAACACAACAATTTTATTTTATTGGGAAAGACTTAATCTCAAGTGGCAATATTGAGAGAGAACAAGAGATTAAATTCGGGGAAGATCATTATTTAAAGACACCTTCCGGAATTTTTAAAAGTAAGTATGGATGGCGTTCTGATGGGAAAAAAAGTGATGATAATAGGACACTTGGTTATGGTAAAAAAAATAGATATGTTTTTTATTTTGGCAAACATACTACTATTAGATATAATACTTTCGATAAAAATAAAAACAAAATTTATGATCCTAACAAATGGCAACTTATTACAGATCAATTAAATTTTGCAGTTCATTCCCATAAATCATCAAAACCTATGGGTAAGCCTTATTCTCATGGTTGTGTCAGAATGACAGATGAATTAAACAGGTTTTTAGATAACAATTCAATATTACATAAAAATATGTTAAATGGAAACAAATGGTTACATAAGTATTCAAAAGAACCCAACAACCCAAATTATCATCACTTTGCAGGCGAATATTTAATTGTATTTGATAAAATATGATTAACTACCAACAAAGGGTAAGATTTGTTAAAAAATGGTAATTTGATTAAAATCATAGATATAGAAGACTTTAATAGTGATGATTTAGAGACACTATTGCATAAAATACTTCATTATGCAAAAAAAACAACAAACTGTGATGCTGGTTCTATTTATCTTAAAAAAGGTAATAACTTACATTTTTCTATATTTCAAAATGATTCTTTCCCTTATGAAAAAATATTTGAAATGCAAAAACCAATCAAAAGTATGAAGTTTCCTATTACAGAAGACTCCAATACAATCGCAGTAGAATCCTACCTTCAATCAAAAATAATAATGATAGATGATATATACGAAGATAAAAATTATGATTTCAAATCAACAAAAGATTTTGATAAAAAATTTAATTACAAAACTAAATCAATTTTAACGGCACCACTTATCGATACACTTAACAATGAAACAATAGGGATTATTCAACTTATCAATAAAAAAAATGATAATGGATATATTCCATTTAGCCAAGATGATAAACAATTTATTTCTATCTCTAGTTATTTTATTGTATTAAGTATTGTAAATGCAAAGAACAATTTAGAGGAATTAAAACAATACAATCTTGTACTAGAAGAAAAAATTAAACTAAGAACAAAAGAGTTACTAGAAACACAAGTAAAACTTCAAGAACAAGCACATCGTGATCCTTTAACAAATTTATATAACAGAAGACACTTCAATGAAGTAAGTGGTAGTCTATTTTCTATGTCAAGAAGAGGCAATAGTCCATTATCAATTTTAATGATTGATATTGATGATTTTAAAAAAATCAATGATACTTATGGACATCATGTTGGTGATTTAGTTATTAAATCCTTGTCAAATATATTTCTTAATACAATTAGACAAAGTGACATTGCGATACGCTATGGAGGGGAAGAGTTCCTATTATTGCTTACAAATACGAATAGTAATAATGCCCATGTAATTGCAGAAAAACTTAGAAAACATGTTCAAAATACCACTATTAAAAATTTCAATACTAGTGATTTAAATTTTACGATTAGTTTAGGATTAGCAGAAGTAAAAAAAGATGATACAACTATTGATGTTGCGATGCAAAATGCCGATAAAGCACTCTATATAGCAAAAGAAACAGGTAAAAATAAAACTGTCTCTTTATAAGATCATTTAATATAAACGATACCCTACTCCTTGTATTGTGTAAAAAAGATCTCGGTATGTCTTTTTTCTAATTCTTAACAAAAAGTTTTTCAATGCAGGATCACTCATCATATCATTTTCCCAAATCACATCATTTATCATATCTTTTGTAACAATTGAATTATTGTTTTCAATAAGAAGTTCAATAAATTCGGCTTCTTTTTTAGTTAATGTAATTTGTTTCTCATCTATTATTATTATTTTTCGACCTTTATCATAATAAGTATTATCTTTGACAAGAAACATGTTTATCTCTTCTTGAGATAATATTTCTGAACATTTTTTTAATACTGCTTCAAAATCAGTAAAATTTATGGGTTTTATTGCATAAGTTGTCAAACCTAAAGGTATTGCTTTTAATAGCAGATCTTCATCCTTATGTGCACTTAATACAACAATCGGTATTGTTTTATTTATTTGCCTTATCTCTTCGATAAAACTTAAAGCAATTCCATCTTTTACTTTTAAATCACTTATAATAATATCAATATTTAGGCTGTTAAATTTTTCTAATGCCTCGTTCATACTCTCCACATGAATAACATCTTTTGCGTAATGATTTAAAAAGCGTACTATATCTTGTGCAAATGATACATTATCCTCTAGAAATAAAATTCTTTTTTGTTTTAAATTTTTCATTGTTATATAATTTACAATACTATTGTAAACTTTGCTCCTTTATTAGTATTTTCAACATTTAATGCTCCACCATTTTTTTCCATTATATTTCGTGACATATATAATCCAATCCCCATACTACTTTTTTCACTTACATAAGGTAAAAAAACATCTTCTATATTTTCTAACTGTATTCCTCCTGCTGTATCTTCAATAGTAACAATAGACTTATTATTTTTTGAAGCTATGGTAATAGTAACAAGTTTATCCTCAATCTTTCTAAGAATTAAAATATCTTTTGCATTATTTAAAATTGATAAAACTACTTGTGCATATTCATTTTGATTTGCGAATATTTGTGGATTTATCTCTTTATTAATCTCCAATATTATATTTTCATAGTCATAAGTTGCAGATATTATATTGCTAGCTTTTTCTATTGTTGAATATATATCAAATGTTGTATTATTTGTATTTGGTTTGTAAAAATCTTGAAATGTTTCTACTGTGTTTGACATAAAATCTAATATCATTGAAGTTCTATTAAAATTTATTTTAAGCTCTGGAATATTTATTTTTTCATCTGATGTATATAAAGTATTAAGAAGATTAATACTACCTAATTCACTTAATGGCTGTTTCCACTGGTGTGCTATATGCATCAATAACTCACCTATTTCTGCTTGTTTTGAATTTTGAAAAATAATTTGTTCTTGTATCTTATTTTTTTCTATCTCAAAATTTACTTTTTTTTCTAAATTTTCTTGGTATGATTTTAACTGTAGGTGTGTATTTACACGACTTAAAAGTTCTTGAATATTAAACGGTTTAGCAATATAATCAACAGCTCCCACATCAAAACCTTTTTTTATATCTGCAACTCCATGTTTTGCTGTAATAAACATAACTGGTATATGTTTGGTTTTTTCTTCTTGCTTTAATTGTTTACAAACATCAAAACCATTAATATCTGGCATCATTACATCTAATAAAATCAAATCTATATCTTCAGATTCTACAATTTCAAAAGCAGCAAGTCCATTTATAGCAGGAATTACATCATAATCACTTAAAATCGATATCAAAATATCTAAGTTTAATTCATTATCATCAACAATTAAAATTATTTGTTTATCTTTCATTTAGTGTCCTTAGTGCTACTTTAAAATCATATCGTTTTAATTGTTTAGCAAGTTTTTCCAACAATTGTTTATCATTATAATCTAATTTAGTCAATTTCAATTGTCGAAGTATTGGCTCAAATTCATTTGGCCGTTTTCTAATAATTGCTTGTTTTAATGTATCAAATAATAGATTTATTTCTTCTAATGGCAATTCATTTAATGATAATTCATCTATAACTTTCTTTGTGAAAAGATTCTCATTTTCAATAGTATCATCCAATAAGTCATTTTTTATTTGAAGTAATTCTATAGTAAAAGTAAATTGACTACCTACTCCATATTCACTTCTTACTTCAATCTTACCATTTAATAGTTCAACAAGATCTTTTGCAATACTAAGACCTAACCCTGTTCCACCATATTTTCTAGTGGTACTAGCATCGCCTTGAATAAAAGATTCAAATAAGGTAGATAATTGTTTTTTACTTAACCCTATCCCAGTATCACTTACTATAAATTTATATTTTTGATGAGATAATAGGTCTATAGATAATTCAATTTTTCCATACTCTGTAAATTTTACAGCATTTGATAATAGATTTATCAAAATTTGAGAAAGACGCAAACTGTCCCCATAAACATTAAGTGGTAAATTTTCATCATAATAGATATTAAATTCTATATTTTTTTCACTAATTTGAAAACTAAACATCTTGTATACTTCATCAATCACCGTTTGTAAATTAAAATTACGCTTTTCTATAACTAATTTACCTGATTCTATTTTTGCTACATCTAAAATATCATTTAGTAAGCGTAATAAATTTTTTGATGACATAATTATTTTTTCTATGTATTCATTTTGTTTGGTATCTAATTTTGTTTTACCTAAAAGATAGGTCATTCCTAAAATAATATTCATAGGAGTTCTTATTTCATGTGAAATTACTGCTAAAAAATTAGATTTTATTAAAGATAATTCTTCTGCATCTATTTTTGCTTGTTTATATTTTTTATTTAGTTTTATCACTATAGCTAACCAACAACAAACTAACAAAATAATTGCTATGGAGATTAATAAAACTTTCCATGTCAAATCATTTTGAGTAGAAATATCATCCAAAAAATAAACCCATTTATTGTAAATAGCTTGTTTTTCAGCAAGGGAAATATGCTCTAAAGCTTTATTAATAATACTAGGAAGATAAATGTTGTTTTTATTAAAACCCATACTGAAATATATTTTTTCATCAAATTTAGAAGCAATTTTCAAATCATCAATTCTCTCTTTATGAAAAATATTATTAATAGAGATTACCTTTTCTGCCATAGCAAAGGCTTTATTTTTTCGTACTAAAGTAAATGCTTCATCTATAGTATCAACTTCAATTAAATCTAAATTTGGATAGTTCTCTCTTATAATTCTTGATATTGAATATCCTTTTACTGTAACTATTTTCTTATCTCTTAATAACTGTATGTCTGAGATAAAAGGAACATTTTTTTGCGTAATCAGTGCAATTGGTGTTTCAAGATATGATTGAGAAAATTTAATTTTTTTATCTTTTTTATTATCCATAATCATAGGTATCATATCACATTTGTTTTGTTTTGTATAAGAAACAGATTGCTGAAAATTTTCTGTTTCTATTAGGGATAAAGGTAAATTAAAACGCTTTTTTAAAATATCGATTATATCCGCACCTATCCCGATATATTTTCCTTTTTCAATCGCTTCAAATGGCAATAAATTTGGATCCACACATATTGTTATATTTTTTTTAGTTTCTAGGTATTTTTTTTCTTCACTGCTTAATATCAATTTATCATTTTTATATTTGTAAATAAAATTAGTTAATTTAATGTTTTTATGATTAGAAACTAATCCTAAATCTAAATAATTTTCTACCATTAATTCAACTCTTGGTAAACTAATATCTCCTATTGGATGTATAGAGGGTAAAATAACATTTTTTATTTGTTTTGCTTCATAAAGGAGTGCATCATAAGATTTATTTTGAGTATTATATTTTTTCATAATCAATTCAATAGATTCATCAACATTTTCTAAAGCATATTTCCATCCTCGTATCGAAGCATCTTTAAAGTTTTTTACTCTCTGCGGATTATGTAATAATTCTTCTTGAGAAGTAAATAAGTTCATATCATAAAACTCAGAACCATACACAGTAGGATTTAGTAAGTTGTATTCAATTCCATACTTATCCAAATAGTATGTTTCATTTGTAGTAAAAACAGTCATAGCATCAACTTTATTATTAATAAAATCATCTATACTAAAAGAGTGAGGGAAATTTTCAAAATCTTTTAATGATAATCCAAATTTTTGAAACATAATTAAAAACATTGCACTATTTACATCTTCACCTACTCCCATTACTCTTTTCCCTTTAAGATCAGAAGGTAAATGAATATCTTTTTTGGTTACTATAGCCAATGGAGATTGTTTTAAAAAATTTGCTACAAAGATGACTGGCTTACCTTTTAAATACTCTACTATTAAATTTGAATATGTTACTCCATAGGTATCACGATTATTAATTACCGTATCTATAATATTTATATCTTTATCATATTCTATAAAGTCAATATCAATCCCTACCTCTTTATAAAACCCTTTCTCTTTTGCAATATAAAAACCAACAAATTCAAATTGGTGTTTCCATTGTAATTGTAATGATACTTTATCAAGTGTATTTGCTTGAAGAAACGACAAACAAAAAAAGATAAAACTAACTAAGAGGAATAGATATCTCAATATGAGCACCTTTTTGTTTTTTTTCTTGATAAGTAAACTCTATATTTGAAACACTAATTGTCCCATTAAATAACTCCTCTGTTATTTTTTTTACAAGATATAAACCAAGACCTTTACCTTGTGATTTATGTTTTGTTGTAAAATAAGGTTCAAAAACCCTTTGTAAATTATTTTGAGAAATTCCTCCAGCATTATCATATATACTTAAATTACACGCATCTATATTTTTAGTTGCTATTATAGATATAAATTTTTGAGTAGATTCTATCTCTTGAAACACTTCTTTTGAATTGGTTATAATTGCTAAGATTATCTGTATAAATTTATTTCTATTCCCATTTATTATCAACTCTTTTTCAATATCTAAATTTACATCAATTTTATTTTCATTTAAATTACCAAAAAACAAAACATAATTTCGATGAAAAATACTATTGATTTCAATTTTGCTTGATTCTGTCGTATCTTCTATAATTGTTGATATATTTTCAATTATTTTAGAAAGATATTGAGTATTATCAATAATTTTATTACAAAAATCGTGAAGATCTTCATCCTCTAACATATTTAATTCTTTTTGCAATGATATTGCACTTGCAGCAGTTGATATAACTGATAAAGGTTGTCTCCATTGATGTGCAATATTATGAATCAGTTCTGCAATTGCAAGATTTTTATTGTATTCTATAGTCTTTTTTTCATGTTGTATTATTTTTAAATGAGTTTTAATTCTTGCTAGAAGTTCTATAGGACGAAATGGTTTTATAATATAGTCAACAGCACCTATTTCAAAAGCTTCTTGAATACTATCATCATCAAATTTTGCTGTTAAGAATATAACTGGAATATTCTTACTGTTATTATTCCTTTTTAGAATTTTACAAACTTCAAATCCATCCATTTCAGGCATCATTATATCAAGTAAAATGAGATCTATATGGTCCTCATTTTCTACTATATTTAAGGCTTCTAATCCAGATGTTGCAACAACAATATCATACTTATCCAATAACTTAACTAATATATCAATATTTGTTAATGTATCATCTACAATTAAAATAGTTTCTTTTAATCTCATTTCAAATCCCTAGCTATTTATATTAAATTATAACAAACTCTTGTCTTAAAATTGTCTTATATTTTAAAACTATTTTACAAAACTAAATTATAACAATTATTTGTTATAATTAAAAAATAATTTCTGCAAAGGTTACAACATTATGTTGACAAAAATATTTTTAATAATTATTATCAGTATATCAACACTAAATGCAAATATAAAGAGTAGTAAAATCCACTTTACTTCTGAAGAATTACAGTATATTAAAAAACAGAATAAAATTAGAGTTGCTCTTACTTCAGATTATTATCCTTTTTCATATAAAGAGAAGGATCGATTTGAAGGTTATTCAATTGAGTACTTAAATATCATTAAAAAAAGAAGTGGACTCAATTTAACATTTGAAATGGATACTTGGAGTAATAATTTAAAAAAATTTAAAGAACAAAAAACAGAATTAATCAATGGAATATCATACTCAGCTAAACGAACCAGTTATGTTGACTTTTCAGATCCTTATTTTTTTATTTCAAATGTTATTTTTACAAAAGAAGGAAGTTTTAAAGATTACAAAGATATTGGTTCTCTTAAGGGCAAAAAAATAGGTATAACAAGAGATATCTATTATTTTGACGAAATAGAAAATCTTCAATTATTTGACCTTGTTATTTTTAATAGCTCAATAGACAAAATGAAAGCACTAGCCTATGGTAAAGTAGATGCAATATTCAACAATTTGATAAGTGGTCAAAAATATATAGAAGCTGCAGGATATAGAAATATTAAAGTACTCGAAGAAATTGATACCGATATTGTAAGAAAAGAAGACTTACGCTTAGGGATTCAAAAAAATCAACCCATTTTATTATCAATTATTAACAAAACTATTAATTCTATTACTGTCTTAGAAAAAAAAAGGCTTGATAGGAAATGGTTCAGTGTCTACGATATAGAAAACCAAAGTCAAAAATTTCTTTTAACTACTAAAGAACAGCAATATATTGATGATAAAAAAACACTCAAAATATGTATAGATCCAAATTGGTTACCTTTTGAAAAAATAGATAAAGGTCAACATATTGGCCTGAGTTCTGACTATATGAAAATTGTTTCTAATTCTTTAAATACACCTATTGAACTTGTAGAGACAAAAAACTGGAAAGAATCGCTGAATTATATAAAAAATAAAAAATGTGATATGTTACCACTTGCTTCGCAAATTCAAGATAGAGAGAAGTTTCTAAACTTTTCTACAACATATATTAATGCACCCATCGTAATAGCAACAAAAACTGGTGTACCTTTTATTAACGATTTAGAAAGTTTGCGGTCAAAAACACTTGGAATATCACGAGGATTTTCACTCCTACAACAATTTAGAGAAAACTACAAAGATATTAATTTTATCGAAGTTAATTCAGTTAATGAAGGACTAAAAAAAGTACGAAGCTCTGAAATATTTGGATATATAGATAATTCTATTGTTATTAACTATGCCATACAAAAAGTATATATAGGTTCACTTTCTATTTCTGGAAAACTTGATATTGAACATGAACTTAAAATTGCAACTAGAAAAGATGAAAAAATTCTTAATGATATAGTAGAAAAAGTACTGTTCTCCATTGATCCCGTAACCAAAAATCGTATCTTTAATAAATGGGTACAAATTCAATATGCTGTTAAAACAGATTATACATTGGTATATCAAATTATAATAATATCATTATTTTTACTACTTGCATCTTTTTACTGGAATAGAAAATTAAATTATCTAAAAATAAAAGCAGAAGAAGCCACAAAAGAAAAATCAAATTTCATAGCAAATATGTCCCATGAAATTAGAACTCCAATGAATGCTATTGTGGGGATGACATATCTACTAAAAGATACAAATTTCACAGAAAAACAAATAAAATATCTACAAAATATACAAGATGCGTCAAATGACTTACTTTATATTATAGATGATATACTGGACTTTAGTAAAATAGAAGCAGGAAAACTTACTATTGAGACTATTCCGTTAGATATGAATCATATACTAAAAAATTTAAAAGATATAATAGATATAAAAATCAACAATAAAGATATCAATTTCACTATTTCTAATAATCTAAAATATTCTCAATATATAGGTGACCCAGTAAGACTAAATCAAATACTTTTCAACCTCTTAGGAAATGCTGTAAAATTTACAGAAAATGGTACTATTGAACTCTTAATATCTGAAGAAAAAAATGATTTGCTTATATTTAAAGTTAAAGATACTGGTATAGGTATCTCACAACAAGATCAAAAGAAGTTATTCTTACCTTTTTCTCAAGCAGATGATAGTACAACTCGAAAATATGGAGGGACTGGATTAGGATTGACAATTTCAAAAAACCTTGTAGAGATGATGGATGGAGAATTATGGATTAATAGTATCGAGGGGGAAGGAAGTGAGTTTATATTTACTATCAAACTCCAAAAAGTTTCTCAAAATATTGTAAATATTGATGATAAGTATCCAAAATTTAATAATTTACAAGAAGAGATGAAAAAATTAAAAAATTTTCATATTTTACTAGTTGAAGACAATGAAATAAATAGAGAAATTGTTCACTCTCTTTTAGACTACAGTGGGATAACTATAGATGATGCTTATGATGGGGAGATGGCATACAATACATATATTACTAATCCTAAAAAATATGATTTAATATTGATGGATATTCAAATGCCTATTAAAAGTGGTATAGAAGTAGCTAAACTTATCCGTCAAACAAACACAGCAATACCTATTATTGCATTATCTGCAAATGCAATGAAAGATGATGAACAAAAAACAAAACAATGTGGAATGAATGAACATTTAACGAAACCAATAGAAGTAAATAAACTGTATATAACACTTTTAAAATACCTTAAAAAAAGTCATCTAACAAAACAATTAAAAAATAACTATGATTTTACATTTAAAACAATAGATACACAAATAGGAATGCAATATTTAGACAATAACAAAGAGTTATATTATAAAGTATTAAATATCTTTTACAAAGAATATTCACAGCTAGATTTATCGCTAAAAACTGATAATGAGATTATGGGCATAATAAATTCAATTAAAAGTATAAGTCTAACTATAGGTGCTGTTGAACTCCATGATATTGTAACACAACTAGATAAATCCTTTGAAAAGAAAAAATTAGTAATCTTTAATAATAGATTGCAACAAGTACTCGAAGAACTAAAAAAGTTCACATTAAAATTCTAAAATATATAGTTTTTCAATATTTAATTGATATTTCGTTATAATCGCGAATCAATATAAATAGGACAATAAACTATGAGTAATAAATACAATCCAAAAGATGTAGAAGACAAATATTATAAACTATGTGAAGATAGAGGTTATTTCGAAATAGACGGAAATAAAGCTATTCAAGAAGATGGGAAGAACTTTTCAATTATGATGCCACCACCAAATGTAACGGGAAGCTTACATATTGGTCATGCACTTACATTTACACTTCAAGATATCATTACACGATACAAAAGAATGGATGGGTTCAAAACACTTTGGCAACCAGGTACTGATCATGCAGGAATCGCAACTCAAAATGTTGTAGAGAAACAACTATTAGCAGAAGGTACTACAAAAGAGGAATTAGGTAGAGAAAAATTTCTTGAGAGAGCTTGGCTTCAAAAAGAAACAAGTGGCGGAAACATTGTACACCAAATGAGAAAATTAGGTGTAACACCTGCTTGGAAAAGAGAACGATTTACTATGGATGA
>Ga0193961_1000179_pt1 | contig 25479 bp, 18 predicted proteins | sample FB_4_MG_FD_140371 | JGI IMG/M metagenome (GOLD analysis project Ga0193961, IMG submission 140371) | Microbial mat bacterial communities from the Broadkill River, Lewes, Delaware, United States - FB_4_MG | ecosystem: Environmental > Aquatic > Freshwater > River > Microbial mats | place: USA...
AACCATGATCATAACCGCATTATAGACCTTATATGCTCAACTGTAAAGCTAAAAAAAGAGCAGGCATATAAAATATTTGTTGAGACAGATACTGAAAAAAGATACATGAACCTGATCGACTACCTAGTTGAGGAGATCGAAGCCAACAAACTTCAAAAAGAGATCAAAAGTAAAGTACATACAAAGATAGAAAAAGTAAATAAAGAGTACTTTTTAAAAGAGCAGTTAAAGCAGATCCAAAAAGAGTTAGGTACTGATACTCAAAGAGAAGAAGAGATCGAGGAGTATCGAAATAAGCTAGAATCTAAAAAGTCTAAAATGCAAAAAGATGCATATGATGAGATTAAAAAGCAGATAGACAGGTTCTCTCGCATGCACCCTGATTCATCAGATGCATCTATGACGCAAACGTACTTAGAATGGGTTTTAGAGATCCCTTTTGGAGATGAAGCTAAAAAAGCTCTAAAGGTAAATGATGTTAGTGAACAGCTAAACAAAGACCATTTCTCACTAAAAAAACCAAAAGAGCGTATAGTTGAGTACTTTGCAGTTAAAGAGTTGATGGAGCTTCGTGGGATCAAAAGCGAAGGTGGAGACGCCGGTGCGATTTTGTGTTTTAGTGGACCTCCGGGTGTTGGTAAGACATCACTTGCTAACTCTATTGCAGAAGCACTCAAGCGTCCACTTGTTCGTATAGCTCTTGGTGGACTTGAAGATGTTAATGAACTTCGTGGTCACAGACGTACATATGTTGGAGCAATGCCAGGGCGTATTACACAGGGTTTGATTGATGCTAAGAAGATGAATCCTGTTATCGTTTTAGATGAGATAGATAAAGTATCTCGTTCACTTAGGGGTGATCCAACAGCTGCACTTTTAGAGATCCTTGATCCTGAGCAAAACAAGGAATTCCGTGATTATTATCTTAACTTTAACATTGATTTGCGTAAAGTTATATTTATAGCTACTGCTAATGATGTTGGAAGTATTCCAGCACCACTTAGAGATAGAATGGAGTTTATAAATATAAGTTCTTATACACCTCAAGAGAAGCTAGAGATCGCAAGCAGATACCTGATCCCTCAAGAGCTTAAAAAACATGGCTTAAAAAAGAGTGAGGTAAGTATCTCAAAGCCTGCATTAAAAGAGCTTATACATTCATATACTCGTGAAGCAGGTGTTAGAAACCTTCGTCGTCGTTTAGCAGAGATGTCAAGAAAAGCTGCACGTGAAATTTTAGAAAACCCAGATGTAGAAAAAGTTTCAATAAATGTTAAAAATTTAAAAGATTATTTTGACAAGACTGTATTTGAGATTGAGAAGACTACTAAAAAACCGGTGGTTGGTGTGGTTAACGGTCTTGCATGGACAGCTGTTGGTGGAGATGTTTTAAAGATAGAGTCTATACGTATAAAAGGTAAGGGTACATTAACATTAACCGGTAGCTTGGGAGATGTTATGAAAGAGTCTGCTCGTATAGCATACAGTGTAGTTAAAACACTTATAGATACAAACAAAATAAAAGTAGATAAAGAAAATATACCTTTAACACATAAAGAAAAAGAAGATAAAGTAAATGTTCCTACTAGTGAAGTTTACAAACGTTATGATCTACATTTACATGTCCCAGATGGTGCTACACCAAAAGATGGTCCAAGTGCAGGTATAGCTATGTGTAGTGTCATAGCATCTATTTTATCATCTAAAAAGATTCGTTCAGAAATTGCTATGACAGGTGAAGTCTCCCTAACAGGTGATGTATTGCCAATAGGTGGTTTAAAAGAGAAGTTAATAGCTGCATATAAAGCTGGTATGACTAAGGTAGTTATACCAGCTAAAAACTATGAGAGAGACTTAGAAGATATTCCAGATGAAGTAAAAGAAGCATTAGAAATAATATCTGTTACTAGAATAGAAGAAGTTTTAAAAGAGGTACTTGTATAGATATGAAAAAAATTGTATATCCTGTTTTAGTATCGGCTTTACTATTAAGTGGTTGTGGTGAAGTAAGTACAAACAAATATAATAAAAGCATTTTTCAGAGTGTTCCAAAAGAAAAAGCTGAGCTTTTGCAAAGTGGAAAAAATAAACAATACTGTGCACAGTGTGGAATGGACCTTATAAGATTTTATAAGACTAGTCATGCAGCGAGTAGTGAAAGTAAAGATAAAAAGTATCAGTATTGTTCCATACACTGTTTAGAAGATCACTTGGGTCATGGTGTAGTACTTAAGAATCCTAAAGTTGTTGATGTGAGCTCTTTAAAGTTTATATCTGTACATGATGCAAAGTATGTAGTTGGAAGTAGTATACGTGGTACTATGAGTCGCGTGAGTAAATATGCATTTTCAAATATAAAAGATGCTAAAGAGTTTCAAAAAAAATATGGTGGTAAGATAATGGATTTTAATCTTGCCCTAGAAAAGGCAAAAGATGATTTTAAGTACTATAAGTAGTACTTAAACTATAACAGTCTCGATCTTAGTTTTAAGATCGTCTGCACGAATAGGCTTCATTAAAAAGCCGTTTGCTCCATACTCTAAAGCTTCCCCTTTTTTAGTCTCATCTGTTGTTAGAACTATTATTGGAAGTTGCTTAAGGTTCTCATCTGCACGAACAACTTTAAGCATCTCTATACCATTCATCACTGGCATAATAATGTCTAATAAAATAAGATCAATATCATTTCTTGACTTTAAAACACCAATTGCATCTGAACCATTTCCAGCTTCTACTACTTCTGCTACACTACCTGTTTTCATTAACATAGATTTTAGTAGCTTTAAATTTATCATATCATCATCTACTGCTAAAACATTTATTTGATTAGACATTTTATTTCCTTATTTTATATATTTTTCAAAAACTAATCTAAGTAGATCTTTATTGATTACATTTTTAATAACTTCATCTACAAAGTCCTTATCAGAATCATTATCTAACATAGAAGGATCGCTTATTAATACCGTATTTGTATTTAGACCTGATTTTTTGTTTGAGACTTTTATACGTTCATTGATATCGCTAGGCAATAACCCACCTAAATCTTTATCAAAAATAACTAGTTTATAGTTTTTATTAGTTAGTTCAATTTTTAATTCATCAGTAGAATTTACATTTTCATAACTGTATCCAAGTGAGTCTAAAATTTTAGTATATAGTTTTGTTTCAAACTTACTTTTCTTTGCCAATAGAATATCGGCATTGTACTCTACTTGTTCTTCTTGAACTTCCTCTTGAGTATCTTCTATAATCTCTTGAGGAACTTCTTCTATTTCAGGAGTTTCTACAGCTTCTGGAACTTCTTCAACAACAGGAGTTTCCTCAACCTCTGAAACCTCAGGTTCACTCTTAACTTCTTCTACAGGTTTTGGAGTTTGGTTTTCTTTAGGCTCTTCTTTGGCATCTATAATTTTATGAGCTAAGAAGTGGTTTAGTATATTGATAATTTCTGATCTAACTAAAGGTTTTGTTGTATATTCATCAAGTCCTGCTGCTAAGAATCTTTCACGATCACCTTTTAGTGCGTTGGCTGTTAGAGCAACTATAGGTACATGTTCCTGTTGAGTTACTTGTTCATACTCTAGTATCTCAGCAGTTGATTCTGTACCATCAAGGAAAGGCATCTGAATATCCATAAACACAAGATCAAATTTCCCATCTTTTCTTTTTGCAAAAGCTTCTAAACCGTTGTTTGCAATAGTAACTCTCATACCAAGGTCTTCAAGTGTTTTCTTAATAAGCTTTTGGTTAATTATATTATCTTCTGCAACAAGTACATCGGCGTTAAACTTACTGCTTCCCTCAGCAAATTTTTTACGATTTGCTTTTATAGTTTTCTTTTTCTCTACAAGTGATACATCATAACTCTCAAGTGCAAGTTTTATTTTTGATATATTTAAAGGTTCGTATAGAGTTTTAGTTAGTTTAGCACCAATAGATTCTATTTTTTTCATAAAAGAGGATTTTGTTAGAACTATCATTGATGGTTCAAGCTCTCCAAAACGTACTAATTCTTCATCAGATGTGTAAGAGTAGTCAACAAAAATAAAGTTATAATCATTTTTATTTTTAACTTCTTCTATATTATAGAATACATTATGTTTTACACCATAGTAATCAAGATATTTAATTAGGTTTTCATCTTGTCTTTTTGTCTTATGATCATCTTTTAAAATAAGTGCTTTAAGATTTGAGAAAGCACCTTCAGTAGAGTCATTTAATGTCTCAATCTCTTCTAGTTCAATTGTAAAGAAGAATGTAGTACCTTGACCAGGTTCAGAATGTAAGTCTAGTTGACCACCCATTAGTTCAATAAATCTAAACGAGATAGTTAAACCAAGACCTGTACCACCATATTTTCTTGTAATAGATGTATCTGCTTGACTAAATGCTTCAAATATTTTAGCTTTTTGCTCACTAGTAACACCAATTCCACTATCTTGAACTTCAAATCTTATTCTAGTTTTACCCTCTGTTTCACTTTGCTCTTTTGTGATCTCAACGTTAATTGAACCAGAGTTAGATGTAAATTTAACAGCATTAGATAATAGGTTAATAAGTACCTCTTTAATCTTAGTCGGATCACCTTTAACAGGGTGCTCTAGAGCAGGGTCTATAAAACAACCAACATCGATTTGTTTTTCTGATGCACGAACAGAGTAAACTTCAACAGCACTCTCAAACTCTTCAATAGGGTTAAAAGCAATATCTTCAATTTCAACTTTATTAGACTCAATTTTAGATAAGTCAAGAATATTATTGATAATTTCAAGTAAGTTTTCAGATGATTTTTCAATAATCTCAACAAACTCTGATTGTTCCTCTTGAAGACCTGAATCTTTTAGAAGCTCTGTAAATCCAACAATACCATTTAGAGGTGTACGTATCTCATGTGACATATTGGCAAGGAACATAGACTTCGCCTCACTAGCCTCTTGTGCTAGAATTTTATCACGTTTGGTTCTTTCAATAATTTTCTCTAGTAGTCTATAGGCTTTTTCTGTACCTGCCGAAGTTTGAAGGTCTATTTCAGAAGCTTCAGTATCCTCATCTTCATCAATAGCATTTTGAAGAACATCCTCAAGATTTTGAATGTTTCCTTCAATTTCATTAGAAAGAATATAGCCAAGAATTCCAAGTAATACAGATACAATCCATGTTGTTACAGCTACTGTTAAAAATTCTAAGGCACTTGCTTTGATTGCTTCAGCTCTTTTATCCATAGAACTTATTATTTTATTTTCTACATTAGATAAAATATTTGTTTTTTCAGATAACATAGTAAACCATACACCAGGTGATATATCATAGTTACCACTACCAGCAGTAGAAATAATTGCTGTTCTTTCTATATTTATATCTTCTAGTAAAAGTTTAGTATCTTCATTTTTAAGTAGCTTGTCTATTTCACTAATTATGTCTTGACCGTGTATAGCTGAGTATTTAAATGTATCGGCTTTAGAAATTAGAGATAGCCAAAAGTTAAATTCTTCCTCTTCAAATGCAGTTGAACGTGCAATTGCATATGTTATTAGATCTCTCTCAGATGCTGTGTATTCTTTTGCTTCAGCAAAGTTTACATACACTGAAGAAAGTTCACTAATTGTTTGATCTTTTTGGTTTTGAGAAATTTCTGATATAGTCTCAATAGATTTTCTTAATATCTTTCCATAAACATCTGTATAAACCTCTTCAAAGTCTGCTGTTTTTGAATCAACAGATATTCTTGTTTGTTTTATTAGTTTATATGCTTCTTTCATATAGTCAAGATCAGCACACTCAGTACAACCTTGTTTTTTACCAGCTTCATGACCATGTAAGCTTTCATTGTTTGTTGTATGTTGAATGTAAGTAGAATAGTCTCTATCAACTAGTTTTCTTTGCTTTTTTAAAGAGTTAAGAGTACGTTCAGAAAAACTTCCTAAGTACATAACAGTCATACCACGTTCACGAGATATATTTGTAACTAAATTGTTAAGTAATTTGTTTTTTTCAAGCTTGCTTTGAAGTTGACCTGAAGTTGTTAAGTTTAAGTAAGAATCATAAACATAAAAACTTGTAAACGCAAAGACTATAAATATTGGTAAAAGTGATATTAATCTTAATCTATTTTTTAATCCAAATTTCATATTAATCCTTTGATTCTAATACACTTATAAGTGTTTCATTTATTTCGTTTAATAATTTTTGAGCATTTGAGCTATCTTGAAGTTTTATTAGTGCTTCTAGATTTGATTCTAAAGAAGTAACTCTCATGTTGTCACTCATACCTTTTAGTTTTCTTGCAGCATCTTGCCAAACAGCAAACTGATCTGCATTTATACCTTCTTGTGCTTGTGATATAAGAATTTTACTCTCATCTGCATAGTCTTCAAAAAGTTCATTAAAACTATCTTCATCAAGTCCAATCTCATTCGCTACACTCATTTTATTATATGTTTGTTGTGTTGTTTTTTCTTCTATCTCATCTAAAAGATCATTTTTTTCATTATTATCAATAAGTTGTTCTTGTTCAATATCTAACATATCAAACTCATTATCGTTAATCTCTAAAGGTTCATCTTCAACACTGCCAATTTCAGGAGTATCATCAAGCTCATCGCTAATCTCTAAAGGTTCATCTTCAACATCAGCAATTTCATTAGTGATATCCATAGGTTTTTCTTCTATTTCTGGTTCATTTATTACAGGAGCTTTTTGTTTAATTTCGGGAGTTTTTTGTTTAACCTCAGGTTCTTCACCTGCAAGTTTTGCAATAATATTATAAAATCTGTCCAGATCTCTAATTGAGTATGTAAAATCTTCAGCTTTATTTATATCTATAAGTACATCTTGTGCATCATGAATTCTTAAGTTTGCTGCAACACCTTTTAGTTGATGTGAAAGTGATTTTAACTCAATTACATCATCATCTTCAACTGCTTCGTATAGTTTAGGTTTAAAGTCTTTTGCTTGGAGTATAAAGTCATCAACAAAGTCTTGAATTGTTGCTACATCCATCTCTAGTGCATCTGCTGTTTCTTGTATGTCAAAAACATAATCTGATAGTCCATCATTTGAGTCATCAGCTGTTGCAACTTGTTCAGGCTCAGTTTCCTGAAGTGGCTCATCTTCTAAATCATCATCAATACTTACATGTTCATGTAAGTTTTCATGAAGATCGTCTCTTGTCATTGTTGGAGCTTCATCAAAATCTAATGCTTCATCTTGTGCTACTTCATCTGCATCGCCAATTCTGTCTAATTCATCTTGTGTTGGTTCAAAAACATCTAGATTGAATTCATCTTCAATTTCATATGGATCTTGTTCTACTTGTGAAGTTTCTAGTTTAGGTAGATCTTCAGCTTGAGTATCTAGATCAGATATATCGAGTTGCTCTTCATCGCTTTGACTAGCTTCTGTAGGTGTTTTGATTTCAGGTTCTTCGTCTGGTTCAACTTTTGGCTCCACTTCATTCATTATAGGGGCAGCTACAGGAGCAGGTCTTGATTGAAGTTCTCCAGAAATATTTTGAACTTCTTCTCCACTGAGGGCTCTTAAATTAGTTAAGTTTATCTGGTATGATTGTTTATTCGGAGCCGAAGTTAAATATACTGTTTTTATATCTAGTACACAACTATAACTTTTTCCATTAGCATGGATTATAGCTTTAGATGAATTTTTATCTGTTGCACATAAAATAAAATCTATCCAATGCACATGTTTAAAATTATGTACATGTCCAGGTGTTTTTACAAAAAGGTCCGCAAAGTCTGCAGCTTCTGTTAATAAAGCTGCTAAGTTTGAATAACCTAACGACTTTAAGTTATCTTCATCAATTCCAATAAATTCTCTGTTGTTGTTATAAATAATCATAATTACCTTCTTGTATTATACTTCTGAACTTAGCATTTTTTCATATAAAACTTCATTTTCTTGAATATTTTTCTTTGAAGCTTGTCTTGATACTGATATAAAACTTACTATTTCACCATCATTGTTTTTTACAGGTAATACGCTTAAGTCATCCCAGTAGTACCTACCATCAATTCTTAAATTTTTTACAAGTCCAGTCCAAGCCTGTCCATCAGCTACTGTATTCCAAAGTTTTTCAAAAATTGCTTTTGGCATATCTGGATGACGAATAATTTCATATGAAGACCCTATCACCTGTTCGCTTGAGTAACCTGAAGCTTCATAGAAAGCATTATTTGCATAAATTATTTTGCCACTTGTATCAGTTTGAGATATTATAGCTTTTCCAGCATGAACAAACTCTTCGTTAATTGGAGTTACTTTATCCATTATAAGAACCTTGTATTAATTTTATAGAATTAAATTTGCTTAATGTTATCATAAAACTTACAAAATGAAACTTATGTATAGAGTTTTTTTATTATATTTGCATCTTTTTCATTCAAAATTGCACTTATTTCTTTATGCGATAATATTTTAATTTGTTCAAATGTACCATAATGATTGAGTAATTTTTTTATTTTTGCTTGAGAAATTCCATTTATAGTTAGAAGTTTACTCTCTTGATCAAGCTTTAATTTTGTTTTTTTATGAAAGTTTATTGCACATCTATGAGCTTCATCTCTTAATCTTTGAACCCATTGTAGTCGTTTGTCATTTGTTTTTAGCCTAAATACATCATCTTTTGTATATATGATATCGTTTGCTTTTCCTTTTGCACGATGTGCTTTTTCATCAACTTTTTCTTTTGAGATTGCTATGACATCTAAACTAACACCATTAGAGTCTAAGATTTCTAATGCTAGTTTTAGTAAAGTTGCTCCACCATCAAGCACCCAAAGATCAGGTACTGCACTTTTTGAAAAACTATTTATACGTCTAGTTAAGGTTTCTTTCATTTGTGAGTATTCATCTTTTGCTTCTAAATGGTATGTCCTGTATGATTTTTTATCAAAATTTGAGTTTTCATAAACTATCATAGCACCAACAGTTGCCATTCCTGACATATGAGAATTGTCAAAACACTCCACCCTTTGAGGAATTTTCTCTAGGTTTAGTAGTTCTACCAATCTTTCTTCTGTTTCAAAACTTATGGTTTGTTTATCATTTTTCAAAAGCTCTTGTGCATTTAGTTTGGCAAGCTCTATAAGTTGTTTTTTCTTTCCACGTTGAGGAACAATAATTTGAGCTTTTTTCTCAAAAACTCCACTAAGGTACTCTTCTATACTTTCCCTATCACTAAACTCTTCCTGAATTAGTATAGGAGCTATAATTGGTGGTTTTTGTTGATAAAATTCAACTAAAAGTCTTTGAAATATTTCGTTTTTATCGAAACCGTTATTTATGCTCGTTACATTGTGGGATGATGAGATTATTTTCCCGTTTCTCATAAATATTTTTAAAGTAACAACTCTTTTTTCATTATTTGCTATGGCAAAAATGTCATAGTTTTCGTTAGATGCAAAGTCAATGTCACTTTTGATCTCACTTCTAGATATCCTTTCACATCTATCTCTTAGTTCTGCAGCTTCTTCAAAGCGTAAATCTTCTGCGTAAAATTCCATTTTTTCTAAAAGTTGACGAGTTAGTTTTGATTTGTTTTTTATAAGCTTTATGGCCTTGTCTATCTCTCTTTGGTAAAGCTCTTTTGGTATATCATTTTCACATGGACCTAAACATTTGTCAATCTGATAATAAAGACAAAGTTTTTTTGATTTTAAACAACCTTTTTTTTGAACAAGTTTACAAAGCTCATAGACAGAGTTTAATATATCTCTCGCTGCTACAGAATAAGGACCAAAATAGGTAATGTCTTTTGCATCTATAATCTTTCTTGTGATTTCAAACCTTGGAAACTCTTTTGAATAGTCTATATATATGTAAGGGTATGTCTTATCATCTCTTAAAAGTATATTGTATTTTGGGTTTAGTTGCTTAATAAGTGAATTTTCAAGTATTAAAGCATCATGTTCTGTGTTTACAACAATATAATTTAGAGACTTTGTTTGGTTGATCATAGTGGTGATTCTATGCGATAGATTAGGACTCGGTCTAAGCTCAGGTGTAAAGCTAAAGTAGCTTTTTACACGGTTTTTTAAACTTTTGGCTTTACCAACATAAAGAAGCTTACCATTTTCATCAAAGTATTGGTATATTCCGGCAGAATCCGGTAGTTGTTTTATTGTCTCACTTAGTGTCATTATTTTTTATAATGTCCCTTATACTTTTTACTAAAGAATTTAGCTTCTCATCTTGTATGTTAATTTCAAATTCTCCGCTTGAACGCTCTTTATATGTTTGTTTTTTAGTTTTTATCTCAGTTGAGTTATTTTTGTTTTTTTTAGGTGTGTGTGTAACAAAAGCTTTTATATCAGAAACAGTTGTATCACTACATTCATCGGGTGTATGGAATTTTAAAGCACTTTTAATATTTTGTATACTATTATCAAACTCTTGTTTCCCGGCAGGGTGGTTAAATACAAAAAAAAGTGTATCTTGCTTTATGTAGGCGAAGCTTACCATCTTTTGAACCGGCTGAGTAAAAAGTGATTGTATTTTTTTAATACATTTAACTTTTGATAGTTTTGAAAACTGAGGTTTATTTTGAATTATATCCATAATCTGAGAAGCACTTTTCATAAAGTTATTATAACTATATTTTTATTTAGTTTTGTAGGCTGTGGTGTAAAAAAAGCACCATACTATCAAGAGAGTGTTGTAATCCCTGTTGCCAAAACAGATAAAAAAGAGAAAAATTGATGAGATATGATGTAGTAATCATAGGAGCGGGAATAGCTGGACTTTATGCATCACTAAACCTTCCAAAAGATAAAAAAGTACTTATAATTAATAAAAGAGAGACATTTAAATGTAATAGTTTTTATGCTCAGGGTGGTGTTGCACTTGCTAAAGATGAAGCTGATATTCCTTTACATATAAAAGATACTTTAAATGCAGGTGATGGTCTTTGTGATGAAAAAGCTGTTGAGGTGTTATCAAAAAATTCAAAAGCTGTTATAGACAACATTATTGAAAAAGGCTTTGAGTTTGATAAAAATCAGGATGGTACACTTGCGTATACAAAAGAAGCAGCCCATTCTACATCTAGGATTTTACATGCTGGTGGCGATGCAACAGGTAGGTATTTACACCATTTTTTACTAACACAAAACACGCATCCTATGCTAGGACAGACAAGAGTTGTTGACTTACTTATAAAAGATGGTAAATGTTATGGAGTAACAGTTTTAGAGCATAGAGAGCTTAGAAACATTTATGCAAAAAACGTGATCATAGCAAGTGGAGGGATAGGCTCACTGTTTGAGTATCATACAAATGCCCCTACAATAAGTGCAGATATACAAGGTGTGTGTTTACTAAAGGGCATAGAGTTAGAACATATGGAGATGACGCAGTTTCATCCTACTGTTTTTGTAAAAAATACCTTTGCCCAAAAAGTACTTTTAACAGAGGCTTTAAGGGGTGAGGGTGCTACAATAGTAGATGAATATGGAAAAAGATTTCTTTTTGCTTATGATGAAAGAGGGGAACTTGCATCTCGTGATATTGTAAGTAAAAGTATATATGATTACACTCAAAAAACAGGTTATAAAGTTTATCTTGATATGAGAAACTTTAACTTAGAGTATTTTATAAATAGGTTTCCAAATATATATAAAAACCTTCAAGACCTTGGATTTAATGTACCTGTTCAAAAGGTTCCTATATCTCCAGCTTTTCACTATTCAATAGGTGGAATCAAAACTGATCTAAATGGTGCAGTTACAAACGTTAAAAATCTTTATGCAGTTGGTGAAGTTGCTTCTGTAAAAGTTCATGGAGCAAATAGGTTGGCATCAAACTCTCTTTTAGAAGGTTTAGTCTTTGCAAAAGAAGCTACAATTAAAATTTTAGAAAATCTTAAAAATCAAAAAGATGATGAACATATTGAATTTGCAATACAAAAAGAAGTTATGAGCCTTAAGGACGATAAAGACAAAAAGAACAAACTTAGGGAAATAATGTGGAAGTATGTCTCTATAGTAAGGACAAAAAAGGGATTACTGGAAGCAAATTCTCAAATTAATGCTCTTTTAAATAAAAAAATTGGTAAACTTTTAAAGTTAAGATTACTTACAGCTAAAGAGATAGTTAACTCTGCTTTAGCTAGGAAAGAGTCAATTGGTGTACACACCATTCACAATGAGGAGAATTAATGTTAAGGATTTTAAGTATGCTTAGTTTAACAAGTGCGTTAGCTATGGCTAGTGGAGGAGATGCTGGTGGCGTTGTGCCAGATCTAACTTTTACATGGGTTGGAATTGCAGCTCTTGTAATATTTGTTATAGGTTATTATTTTGTAGCTATGGAAGAACATTATCATATTGATAAGGCTAAACCAGCACTTTTAATAGGTACTTTTATGTTTATGTTGATAGCACTTTATTATGCTATAAATGGTTTAAATATGGATCTTGTTCATACTCAAGCTCAACATCTTATTTTGGAAATTGCAGAGATTTTCTTCTTCTTATTTGTTGCTATGACATATATAGAATCTATGATACATATGGGTGTGTTTGATAGCCTAAAATACAACCTTATATCAAAAGGTTATACTTATAGAAAATTATTTTGGGTTACTGGTATATTAGCATTTTTTATCTCTCCAATAGCAGATAACTTGACTACAGCTTTAATTTTATCAACTGTTCTTATAACAATAGAACGTGAGAAAAAAGAGTTTTTGGTTCCTGGAGCTATTAATATAGTTGTAGCAGCAAATGCTGGTGGCGCATGGTCTCCATTTGGTGATATCACTACACTTATGGCATGGACAGCTGGAAAAGGGACATTTACCGACTTTTTATTTTTATTCCCAGCATCAATATTGGGTTATTTAATAACAGCTTTTTTACTTTCAAAAATAGTTCCAAATACTGTACCAGCATTTGATGCATCAAAAGAGCGTAAGCCTGTTATGATGAATGGAGCAAAAGTTGTTATGGGACTTGGCGTATTTACTATATTTTCAGCTGTAATGTCCCATCAAGTTCTTCATTTACCTGCTATGTGGGGTATGATGTTTGGTTTAGCACTACTTAAAATATATGCATATAATCTTAAACGTATCCATGGAAAAGGACACTTCGATGTATTCTCTTCAATGAGTAAGATTGAAAACAATACTTTAATGTTCTTCTTTGGTATTTTAGCTGCTGTTGGTGCTTTATATTTTATTGGTTGGTTAGCCCTAGCTTCTGTAGTTTATGAACCTCATGTTCTTGGTCCTACTTGGTCAAATATAGGTGTTGGTTTCCTCTCAGCTATTGTAGATAATGTACCAGTAATGTCTGCAGTACTTAAAGCAAGTCCAGATATGGCACATGCACAATGGATGCTTGTTACTTTAACAGCAGGTGTTGGTGGAAGTTTGATATCTTTTGGTTCTGCAGCAGGTGTTGGTGTAATGGGTAAACTACCTGGTGTTTATACATTCGGTGCACATATGAAATACTCATGGACTATACTTGTTGGTTATATTGTTTCTGTATCTGTGTGGTATGTACAGTTTGAGATATTCGGTATAGGGGCATAGTCTTACAAAATCACCTCAATTCATTTTTAGCTCTTGTGAATATTTAAAAGAAATATTCCATACGCTAAAATTGAATGTATAAAATACTCTTCATATAAAACATTAATCTAACTTATTGTATCCTTTCATTCAAATTTATAAATTATATTCAAAGTATGAACATAATGACTTTGCTTATAATCTCTCAAAAATAGTAAAAAGGCATTTAAATGACAAATGTTAGCATCATAGTTTTAGATTTTGGTTCTCAATACACACAACTAATTGCACGAAGATTACGTGAAGATAAGATATATTGTGAAATTCTTCCTTACCATACCTCTGCAGAAGATATAAAAGCAAAAAATCCAAAAGGGATTATTCTTAGTGGTGGTCCATCTTCAGTATATAGTGAAAATGCTTATGAAGTAGATCAAGAAGTTTACAATATGGGACTTCCTGTCCTTGGTATATGTTATGGTATGCAACGTATAGCAGTAGATTTTGGTGGTAGCGTTATAAGAAGTGATCATCATGAGTATGGTAAAGCTGAACTTAATATAGTTGAGCCTGAACATTGTTCACCACTTCTTCACGATTGTGAAAGTGGACGTATTGTTTGGATGAGTCACTCTGATCGTGTTGATGAATTGCCTGAGGGTTTTAAACCAATAGCAGTAAGTGACAACTCTCCATTTGCAGCCATTGCTAACGAAGAAAAACGTGTATATGCAATGCAATATCATCCAGAAGTAAACCACTCAGAAGAGGGCTATTTGATGCTTAGAAACTTTGCAAAAAATATTTGTGGAGTTACTGAGAAATGGAAAATGGAACATTTCTTAAAAGAGCAAATTAAACTTATCCGTGAAAAAGTTGGTGATGGTAAAGTCCTTTGTGGTTTAAGTGGTGGAGTTGACTCTTCTGTAGTTGCAGCAATGCTTTATGAAGCTATTGGGGATCAGCTTATTCCTGTATTTGTAGATAATGGTCTTTTACGTAAAGGTGAACGTGAGCAGGTTGAACAAGTTTTCAAACTTAACTTAAAAGCTCCACTTGTAACTGTAGATGCTGCTGATAATTTCTTAGGAAAACTTGCAGGAATTAGTGATCCTGAGAAAAAACGTCAAATTATCGGTCATACATTTATAGAAGAGTTTGAAAAAGAGGCTAAAAAACATGATGGTATTAAGTTTTTAGCTCAAGGTACACTTTACCCTGATGTTATCGAGTCTATCAGTGTAAATGGTCCTAGTGAAGTTATTAAGTCGCACCACAATGTTGGTGGTTTGCCTGACTGGATGGACTTTGAGTTAATTGAACCTTTACGTGAACTGTTTAAAGATGAGGTACGTAAAATTGGTTTAGAACTTGGTCTTCCTGAATCTATGATCAATCGTCACCCATTTCCTGGTCCTGGTTTAGCTATTCGTATCATGGGTGATGTAAACAGACCAGATCTAGATCTTTTACGTGAAGCTGATGTAATTTTACTTGATGAGTTAAAAGCAAGTGGATACTACACAAAAACATGGCAAGCATTTGCAGTTTTACTAAATGTAAAATCTGTTGGTGTAATGGGTGATAACCGTACATATGATAACACTGTTTGTGTACGTGTTGTTGAAGCAGTTGATGGAATGACTGCTACATTTGCCCATCTTCCACATGATCTTTTAGAGAGAATCTCAAGAAGAATTATTAATGAGGTAGATGGTATTAACAGAGTTGTTTATGACATCAGTTCAAAACCACCTGCAACAATCGAGTGGGAGTAAGCGAAAGCTTATTCTCATGAAAAAACTCTATCTATTCTCTACCACTTCACATCCTGATACCATAAGCATTAATTCTTTAGACTTTACTTTTTTTAAACCAGACATTGATTTTGCTTTTTATGATTACCTGATAATAACTTCAAAACAAACTATAAATGCACTAGAACAATATGACAGAGAACAATACATATGTAAAAAAGCATTGTGTGTATCTGATAGTACTGCTGAGTATTTTGAATCTTTAGGCGGTAGTATTTTGGATTTAGGAAGCGGTTATGGAGATGATTTAGGCAGTATAATAAAAACATATCCAAAAGATGTAAAATGGCTTTATATACATGGTAAAGTTACTGCTAGTGACTTTAGTAAAGTTATGTTAGATAAAGGTTTTACAATAGATGAACATGTATTGTATGAAAGTAGATGTTCAAATGAAATACTTGATGTAGAAGTTGAAAAAGATGCAGTTTTAATATTTACATCACCATCTAGTGTAAAGTGTTATTTAAAAAATAATCAAATAAAACAAAGCAATAAGGTTGTAGTAATTGGCAAAACAACAGCAAAAGCACTTCCACAAAATGTAAAATATGAGTTTAGTGAACAAAGAAGTATAGCTTCTTGCATAGAGAAAGCTAAAACTATCACAAAAATATAATAATTTAAATAATATAAATTTTTATAATTTATATTTAACTAATATATATTTAGATATATTTACCACTATAAAATTTTATTATAAACAAAGGTAGCTGTGTGTTTTTTTCATCTGCAAACAATGATTCAGACAAAGTTCTGAAACTAGAAGAAGAGATAGAATCTTTAAAAGCTGAATTAGAGCTTTCAAAAGAGATGGTAGGTTTTTCTCAAGAAGAGATGATCATAAAAGTGTCTAATGGTGTAATTGATTTTAAAAATCAAAATGCTCAGACAATGCAGGTAACTGATGATAAAATTCTCCGTGCTTTATCAACAGATAAAGATAAAATAACTGTTGATGGCTGTAGTGGAATTTTAAAATCAAAAAGACTTAGTAACGGTGATGTTTTATACAGTATTATAAAAACAGATATAAGAACAGATAAAGATAGTGATATTTTATCTAAGCACCAAGAAGCTATAAAGTATTCTCTTGCTGACTCTCAAAAGACTTATGAAGAGATGTTAGAAGAGTTAAGAACTATGAGAACAGAATCTTCTACTATTGCACAAGAGTCAAAAGATGGACTTAAACTAATAGTAGTATCTACTGATAATATGAATAATCTTTCTGAAAAGATGCAAGATACACTTGATGGTGCAAACTCTTTGGGAATACGTTCAAGTGAAATATCAAATGTACTTACATTGATAGAAGATATTGCAGACCAAACCAATCTTTTAGCTCTAAATGCAGCTATCGAAGCAGCGCGTGCAGGTGAGCATGGTCGTGGTTTTGCTGTAGTTGCGGATGAAGTGAGAAAACTTGCAGAGAAAACTCAAAAAGCAACAGGCGAGATAAGTATAGTTGTAAAATCTATGCAACAAGAGAGTTCATCTGTTCAAGAAAATATAGAAACAACAAGCCATATTTTAGAAGATACAAAAACAAAGTTAGATGACTTAGAAGAGAAAATTATCTCATTTGAGAAAAAATCATCAAGAAGTGTATATGAAGTTGAGTATATTAGTGATAAAATCTTTGCATCTTTAGCAAAAATAGACCATGTGATCTATAAAAATAATGTATATGCAATGTTATTTGGCGAAGAAAACGAATTTAAGCAAACAGACCATAAAAACTGTAGATTAGGTAAGTGGTACAATGAAGGAGTAGGTAAAGAAGAATTTAGTGAAACACCTGCTTATTCTAAAATTGATCCTTTCCACGAATCAGTTCACAAAAATGCAAACAGACTAGTTGATGAATGTTCTGGCGATAAAGCAATTTGTTCAAAAGATGAGATTGAGGGAATGGTAAATGAGATTGAGAAATCAAGTTTAAAAGTTTTTGAGTATTTAGATGCTATGGTTGAAGAAAAAGCTGAGAATGCTATGAAAGGTGCAATAGCAGAGTTATTTAAAAAGGATATTAAATGAAAAAAATAGCTGTAATTGACGATGAAGTTCAAATCACTTCAATGATTGAAAAGTTTTTAAAAAGAGATGGTGATTATTCTGTAACAGTTTATAATAATCCAGTTAGCGCACTTTCTGGTTTAGATAAAGATACAGATGTAGTATTACTTGATATCATGATGCCACAAATGAATGGTTTAGATGTACTTCATAAGTTAAGAAGTACTCATCCTAATACTAATGTTATTATGATGACAGCTTATTCGACTTTGGATAAAGTTCTTGAAGCACATAGACAGGGTGCAGAAGATTATATAATGAAACCATTTAGTTCAATGTCTATTATTACAGATAAAATTAAATCTTTGAAAAAATAGTTTAAAGATACATTGCAATGATTATAATTTTATTTCTTTTGATACTATTAATATTGTATCTTTTATATAAGCTTAATAGTAAAGATAGAATTATACAAGGTTTGCAAAATAATATAAGTACTTTTAATCAGTTTTGTGATTCATTAAGTGTACCTTTTTTTGTTAAAGATATAGATGGAAAGTATATAAAATGTAATAAAACATTTTTAGGTTTGGTTAAAAAAAGTAAAAAAGATATTTTACATACAACTAATGAAGAGCAAGAAACTTTATATATGTTACATAATGATATGGATATGGAACTTTTAACAAAAGACTCTGTAACTTATAAAGAGATATTTGCCATTAAGTCTCAAAAATCTAAAGTTTATGAGTTTTATAAAAGTGCAATCAGGGTTGATGGTAAATATATGGGCTATGTTTGTATTATGATCGATGTAACAGAACATGAAAAAAATGAAAATAAACTTCAGTGGACTGTTCATCAAGAGAGTGAAAAAAGTAAAGAGATTGTAAAGCAACATGAAGAGGAAAAGCTAGCTAATGTTAAGTTTACAGCAATAGGACAACTCGCAGCTGGTATCACTCATGAAATAAATACACCTTTAACTTATATTAAAGGTAACATTGAGATGATCAAAATGGATCTAGAAGATCTACCTCAAAGTGTAACAACAAAAGAGCAAATACTAGAAGATTTTAAAGATGTTCAATCTGGAGTTGAGAGAATTTCTACTATAGTAGAGTCTATGCGCGAAATGTCTCAGCACAAAAAAGTTGAATTAAAAAGAACAAATATATATTCAACACTTATAACATCACTTATTATGGCATATAATAGATCAAAGCAGATATGTAAAATATATATAAATGATGAGGAATTTACATTAGATAGTGAAAAAAGCAGATACGAATTTTTTGCTGATGTAGAGGAACAAAGAGTAGAACAAGCTTGGATAATCATTATAAACAATGCTTTAGACGAGTTAAAAAAGAAACCAAACTACGATGATAGAAAATTAAATATAGATGTCTCACAAAATAAGTCTGATATAAAGATAAGATTTAAAGATAATGCAGGTGGTATTTCTAAAGATATTATTGAAGATCTTTTTGAGCCTTTCGTATCTGCAAAACCAGAAGGTGGGATGGGCGTAGGACTAAGCATTGCCAAAAAAATTCTTGATGCTCAGTCTGCTACAATAGAAGCATATAATGAAAATAATGGTGCAGTTTTTGAAATAACTATTAAATCAAGTTAATTTTTTTTTTTGATTTTTTGGTGTATAATAATATTAATAGTCTGAAAGACTCGATATTTGCACAAATGAGGGTTCTACATATTCAATTTGCGAATTAAGTAGGATTTTTGTGTGTCGGTATTATCGCTTGAGGTGAGTTAATTCTGCCGAGATTCTGCCGCCTTTATGAAATTCTCTCTTCGCCCAAATTCGGCCTTGAGAACCGAACCAATTGCAAACCGGTCTTTCGGGCTTTTTCATTTCAACTAAACAATTCACAGGAAAATTTATGAAAATTTTGATACTTGGTGCAGGCGGGCGAGAGTATTCTATTGCAAGAGCTATTTCAAATGAAGACGAAAATCACGAACTTTTTTTTCAACCGGGCAATGGAGCTACAAATAATTTAGGTACAAATTTAAATATAAAAGATTATAACGATTTAGCTAAGTATGCAAAAGAAAATAACATAGAATTAACAATAGTAGGACCAGAGGCACCACTTGTAGATGGTGTTGTAGATATTTTTAAATCACACGGACTTACAATTTTTGGACCAAGTAAAGAAGCTGCACAACTAGAGGGCTCAAAAGTTTACATGAAAAACTTTTTAGCAAAATATAATATACCAACAGCAAAATATATAGAGACATCATCGATAGAAGAAGCTTTTAAATTTACAGAGACACTCACTGCCCCAATTGTTGTAAAAGCAGATGGACTATGTGGCGGTAAAGGTGTGATCATTGCGCAAAGTCATGATGAAGCAAAAACAGCAATATCAGAGATGTTAAGTGGAAAAAGTTTTGGTGATGCAGGACTTAAAGTGATCGTTGAAGAGTTTTTAGACGGGTATGAGCTTTCAATGTTTGCAGTATGTGATGGTAAGGATTACATCTTACTTCCAGCTGCACAAGATCATAAGCGTTTAATGGATAACGATGAGGGACCAAATACAGGTGGAATGGGTGCTTATGCTCCAACACCTCTTGTAGATGAAGAGTTATATCAAAAAGTTAAAGACAGAATAATACGTCCAACTTTAGATGGCATGCAAAAAGAAAATGCACCTTTTGAAGGTGTGCTTTTTATAGGGATCATGGTTGTAAACGGTGAACCTATTACATTAGAGTTTAATGTGCGTTTTGGTGATCCTGAATGTGAAATACTAATGCCACTTATGACTTCAAGTGTATCTGATATGTTTTTAAAAGCTGCAACAAACCGTCTTAGTGATATAAAAGTTGAATTTTCTAAGCAACATGCAGTTGGTGTTGTGATGGCTAGTGAAAATTACCCATATGGCAGTTCAACTCCGGCTGAGATCATACTTGATGATACTAACCATGAAGAGATAGAAAATTATACTCACATATCATATGCTGGTGTAAGTATGCAAGATGATAAACTTTATGCAGATGGTGGAAGAGTATTGGTTTGTGTAGGTCTTGGTGATACAATAAAAGAAGCTAGAGATAGAGCTTATATGAGATGTGGTCAAGTTCATTATGCTGGTAAAAAATTAAGAACAGATATAGCTTACCAAGCTCTATAAGGATAAATATTGAATGAAGAAATAGAAAATTTACTTCATCGTGAAGAGATGAACTTAGCATCAACTTCAAAGAGAGCTACAGCTTTTTTTATAGATGAACTCTTACTATCTTTGATCTTGGTTGTTGCTTTATGGGATTCTTTTGTAGCTGCCAAAGACATGCAAGAGATGATAGAAGTAACAAATATGTTTGTTTTAGAATTTCTAGCTATGAAGATTATATATCAAGCTTTTTTTGTGATGCAATATGGTGCATCAATTGGAAAACTTGTTATGAAAATTCAAGTAGTAGAGATAGCTACAGTTCAAAAACCAAATGTTCTTGTAGCATTAAACCGTGCTATATTTAGAGTTGTAAGTGAGTTAGTTTTTTATCTAGGTTTTTTATGGGCTCTATTTGATCCAACGCGTCAAGCATGGCATGACAAAACAGCAAAAACTTTGGTAGTTGATGTTTAAACCCTTTCTTCTATTATTACTTCTCTCTTCTATAGTTTTTTCTTCAGAGAAAGTTGAGATATTTGCTACAAATATAAAGTTGATAGATCAGATGGTACATGCAGAGGGTGAAGTAAATGTAGTTTATAAAGACTACTATATTAGTGCAAAAAAAGCACAATATAACAAAGAAAATGGAGTTTTAGAACTTTATGAAAATATAAGGGTTACACAAGGAAATAGCTATAAAATACTTGGTGAATACGCAAGGTTAAATATAGAAGATAAACAAAGGGATTTTAAGCCTTTTTACATGCTTGAGAATCAAACTAAAGTATGGATGAGTGCAAAAGAGGCTAACTCTGATGAAGTTTATATAAATGTTGATAATGGAACTCTTAGCGGATGTAACCCAAATAAACCACTTTGGAAGATGGAGTTTTCTTCATCTGATTATAACCAAGATACAAAATGGCTTAATACTTATAACAATAGACTTTATATATACGATATTTTAGTTTTTTATACTCCATATTTTGGATATTCACTAGATAGAACAAGACGTACAGGTTTGTTACGTCCATCTTTAGGATTGTCAAGTGATGAAGGCTTTTACTACGAGCAAACATTATATATAGCTGAGCAAAACTGGTGGGATTTAGAACTTAAACCTCAGATTAGAACACTAAGGGGTAGTGGGTTATACTCAGAGTTTAGGTTTGTAGATTCAAAAGCATCTAGCGGTAGTTTAAAAGTTGGTGCTTTTAAAGAAAAAGATGAGTATTATGAAGATAAATCGTTAGAAAATCAAAAGCATTATGGTTTAGATTTTGAATATAAAAATACCTCTTTTTTAAATGATTGGTTCTCTCTAAATCTTAATGGTCAGTCTGAAATATATGTAGACCTTCACCGTATGAACGATGTAGACTATATAAATCTCTCTACAAATGATACAACAACAAATGTTACAGCCCAGCAGATTCTCTCGAGAGTAAATATGTTTTATAATGATCAAGAGGATTATTTAGGTTCATATATAAAGTACTATCAACAACTATCTCCATCTATAGGGGATAAACGAAGTATAGATGAGATAAATAAAGACACACTACAACAACTGCCTGTAGTACATTATCATCATTATTTGGAGACACTTTTTGATAACCACTTCATGTATAATTTAGATGTAAAAGGTACTAATATTTATAGAAGTGAAGGTGTAGGTGCTTTACAAGCAGATATTGATGTTCCTATAACTCTTCAAACATCTTTATTTGATGATTACTTAAATATAGCATATAAAACTTTTTTTTATGCTCAGGCTACAAGTTTTACAGGTTTAAATGATATAAATATTTCAAAAAATTATAATGATGGCTACTTTGCAAAAAACTATTCTGTTGTTCAAGCAAGTACAAGTTTAGTAAAAGCTTTTAATGATTACACACATTTAATCTCATTTGGAGCAAATTATACTTTTGGCGGCATTGATAGCAATGATGGTTACTATGAGAATTATGAAAAGATATGTCCAGATGAAAATAATAATATATGTGAATTTTATAGTGTTAGTGATCCAGACAATGGTTTTGAAGTAGAGTTCTCTCAATATCTTTTTGATAAATCAGGAACAGAGATTTTGTTTCATAGGTTGTCACAAAATCTTATTTATAATGACGATTCTACTCAGGATAGCAAAGAGTATGGTGATTTAGAAAATGAGCTTAACTACAAGATCACTAATGGATTTAATTTTTATAATAATATATTTTATAGCCATGATGAGGATGATTTCTCAAGGGTTTATAATAGATTGACATATAATGGTTATGGAATAAGAGGTTCTCTTGCTTACCTCTATAAAAATAATTTTCTAGAAAAAGATGAAGTTGGTGAGCCTTATTCGAAGTATTTAACATCTTCTTTAGCTTATAAATATGATGAACATTATTCTTATAATATAGTGTATAATTACGATGTTCAGACAAACTTGAAAAAAAATCTAGAAGTCGGTTTTTTATATAAAAAAAGATGTTGGGATTTTGGTTTAAGGTATGTTGAGAATAACAGACCAATCTTGTCTAGTGATGGAGATTATAATTCTGTTTATGATAGATATGTATATTTTACAATATTATTAAGACCGCTAATGGATGCTGGTTCAAACCCTGGTTTGTCATATAAATTACCTGAGCCATACAAAGGAAAATAGTATGAAAGAAAAAATAAACTTATTAAAAGACAACCAAGATGCAGCTGTTAGACTAAGAGATATTATGCCTATGGATAAGTTTAGATCTCAAAACTGGAAACTTATTGCAGTTTCTAGTTATGGTTTAGATTTAGCACATAAGATCAGAGGTAGATTTAATAATGAAATAGATTTTTTATTTTCAAAAGCTATATATGCACCAAATAATGCTGAGTGTGAAGTAGCACGTGTATGTGAGGGTGAAGAGATTGTAATAAATGAAGATTTAGTTGATGCATTTGGAATTAAGTATGATTATATCTATGGTGAAGCTCATAGAAAACATGAGGAAAAAATACTAAGTTATATCTATCAGTATAGAAAAGGTAAAGCGTTTGAATCGGTTAATGGGCAACATGTTATGCTCGTAGATAATGGTAGTGAGAGTGGTCTGACATTTATGACAGCTCTAAAAGCTATCTTATCCCAAAAACCAAAAGCTGTATATATTGCAGTGCCTGTGATACCAAGTGATGTATTAGAACAGTTAGAACCATTTTGTGATGATATATTTTTTATTTATGATATTGATGATTATGTAGATACACCATTGTATTACCAAAACTATGAAGAGATAAGTGAAGAACAAATAGAGAAACTTTTAGGAGAAAAAAGATGAAATACGATAGTAAAATTGAATTAGAAAATAAAATAGAAGAGTATAGTTTTGGTGATGTAGCACGTCAGTCAAATGGTAGTGCATGGTTAAAAAGTGGAGACACGGTAATACTAGCAACTGTAGTTATAGATGAAACAGAAGTTGTAAAAGACGATTTTTTACCACTAACAGTTCAGTATATAGAAAAAACATATGCAGCAGGTAAGATGCCGGGTGGATTTTTTAAGCGTGAGACAAAACCGGGTGATTTTGAGACACTTACTTCTCGTATAGTAGATAGAAGTCTTCGTCCTTTATTTCCAAAAGGTTTTGGACATCCGACACAGATCACAATCATGGTATTTTCAGTTGATAAAGAGAGTGACTTGCAAGTTCTGGCACTAAATGCCGCATCAGCTGCTTTATATGTAAGTGATATAGATATTAATACTTCTGTAAGTGCTATTCGTGCAGCAAAAGTTGATGGGGAGTTAGTTTTAAATCCTACTCTTACACAACTACAAGAATCAACTCTAGATCTTTATTTGTCAGGTACAAAAGATGATCTGCTTATGATTGAGATGCGCACACTTGGAAGTGAAAGTGTTGAGATTGGCGAGATGATGGTTGACCCTATGCTTGATCCAGGAATGGGTACAGTGATGCTTTCAAACCACATATCAAATGCTTTAAATGAAGATGAACTTATAGATGTGTTTGAGAAAACACAATCTGTACTTTTTGAATCAAATGCAAAATATGAACAAAGTTTTTCTGAGCATAAAAAAGAGACTAAAGAAATAGAGTATAAAGCTCATACAATTAATGAAGAGATGCTTAACTATGTCAAAGACAATCACCTCTCAGACATAGCTAATGCTATGAACCAGATGGCAAAGTCTGAGCGTTCAACTGCTCTAAGAGAATTAAGAAAAAATATTATAGCTACAAAAACAGAATGGGCTGAAGTTGAGAGTGAAGTTGAACTAAAAGACGCTATAGAGAAAGTAAAACGTGAACAAGTTAGAAGCCAAATTCTTAATGAAAAAGTTCGTGCAGATGGAAGAGCTTTAAATGAGGTTAGACCTATAACTATAGATACTAATGTACTTCCTGCTGCTCATTCATCATGTCTGTTTACACGTGGTCAAACTCAAGCTTTAGTTGTTTTAACACTTGGTGGTGCAAAAGATGCACAAATGTTTGAAACACTTACACAAGAGGGAACTCAAGATGAGAACTTTATGGTTCATTATAACTTCCCTGGATTTTCAGTTGGTGAAGCTTCCCCTATAATGGGTGTAAAACGTAGAGAACTGGGTCATGGTAACTTAGCTAAACGTGCACTTGAGCCAATAGTTAATGTAGATGGCCAAACAATACGTTTAGTTTCTGAGATCCTTGAATCAAACGGTTCATCATCTATGGCTACGGTATGTGGTGGATATATGGCACTAAAAGCTGCTGATATTGATACAAGTGATACAGTTGCTGGTATTGCTATGGGTATGATTAGTGAGGGTGATAAGTATGCTATCCTTTCAGATATTATGGGACTTGAAGATCATGATGGAGATATGGATTTTAAAGTAACAGGTTCTAAAGATGGGATAACTGCAATGCAGATGGATATTAAACTTGGTGGA
>Ga0193961_1000182_pt1 | contig 25371 bp, 25 predicted proteins | sample FB_4_MG_FD_140371 | JGI IMG/M metagenome (GOLD analysis project Ga0193961, IMG submission 140371) | Microbial mat bacterial communities from the Broadkill River, Lewes, Delaware, United States - FB_4_MG | ecosystem: Environmental > Aquatic > Freshwater > River > Microbial mats | place: USA...
CCTATAAATAAACGTGCCTATTTTATGGTTAATAGATACAAGCTCAATAAAAAGAGTATTATTCAACCAGGCTCTCAACGATCACTGATTAAAGTACGGCTAACACTGCTTCATAGTCAGGCTCTTTTGAGGTGTCTGTGACCTGCTCTGTATATAAGACTTTACCACCTGCATCAATAACAACAATAGCCCGTGATAAAAGCCCTGTTAACGGGCCCGAGGTGAAAGTCACGCCATAGTCTTTACCAAATGATGAGCGAAATCCCGAACTGACTATAATATTATCAATACCTTCAGCACCGCAAAAACGCCCCAATGCAAACGGTAAATCCTGCGATACACAAACGACAGCAACATTGTCCATAGCGGCTGCTTTTGTATTAAATTGGCGAACAGACATTGCACAGGTGGGGGTATCAATAGAGGGAAATATCGTCAATACGACTATTTTGCCCGCTAAATCATTCAGACTAATATCAGATAGATCGGGTTGTGTCACAACAAATGCCGGTGCGATACTACCAACCGCCGGAAGCTCACCAACAGTATCAACGACTAACCCTTTTCTCGTTACTTGTGCCATTGCTTTCCTCTCACTTAATGCTTCGGTTAGGTTTGCACAAATACGACACAATAGCGCAATTAAACATTATAGCCTTACTGTTGTACGCAATAATAGCTTAGGCATTGCAGTGCTTCGTATCGCCAAACAATGACTATCGTTGGTTGATATATTGGTGCTCACCACTATCGGTTACTAGGCATTGACTGCGAAGCCGCATATTTATCGTGTGACATACTCAATATTATGTGACTTTAGGTGTGTTTGCGAATTAAATAATCGCCCTAGCGTCTAATTTTTGTGATCAATAAGCCGTCTATTTGTTATTATTATAGTTTACATGTGATTTTACTAAGGCGACTCGCGTCACATTAGGGTATGCAGTGCTAACTACCACAACACCGACTGTAATGAAGCTATATATGGCTTGTCTGCACTCTTGCGGTAGTTATCAATAGTCATCGCAATAAACACAGCGCTTAATAATGGTTATTCACACAGTGGTAAACACGTTATGGCAACACTCTCTTCACACACATTAGGCAGTATTTACTGGGGCTGTAAATCAACATGGCGCACATCTGCCTATAATACATCGTGGTGCTTAATTGGCTGTACCATCGGTGATTTTGGTACTATTTTAGGGTTTCAATTTTGGGCTCCAGATACTGCGGTGTGGCTCGTCATGAGCCTGGCTATTATTAATGGTCTATTGAGTAGTATTATACTTGAGACCCTACTACTGAGCCGTACTATGTCAGCCAAGGCCGCTCTAAAAACAGCCTTAGGTATGAGTCTGGTCAGTATGTTGGCGATGGAAATCGCTATGAATGCGACCGATTATCTGTTAGTCGGCAAGGCTGCATTGACGTGGTGGTCAGTTATCCCTAGTTTATTGGCTGGTTTTTTAGCACCTTGGCCTTATAATTACTGGCGTTTAAAGAAATACGGCAAGGCCTGTCATTGATTCTTTTTTCATCGCCATGCTCATCGCGGTACAAGCGTACAGTTGAGCCCTCACAGGCTTGTGCCCACGTTGTTTTATCCTTGTATTACTACAACCTATAAGGCAGTATACTGCGCAAATAAACTCGCCAACCAATAACAATTAAGGCGGTGTAAGGAATTCATCGATGAGAATTACCCGTGTTTGCTGTTTACTGCTGCTGGGTTTGTGGACGACTATCGCCCAAGCCGAAGAGATCACGATTGCCGTTGCGTCTAACTTTACCGCCACCATGAAAGACATCGTTGACGCGTTTCAACAAACAACCACTCACCGCGTTAATATTGCCTTTGGCTCATCGGGCAAGTTTTATGCACAAATTAAACAAGGTGCACCTTTTGATGCTTTTTTTTCAGCCGATCAAGCCAAGCCACAGTTACTTGAGAGCGAGCAGCTCGGTGTAGCCGGTAGCCGTTTTACTTATGCGGTGGGGGCTCTCGCATTGTGGTCGGCTAAACCCACACTGCTCGATAACCAGGCAGCACCGCTAAAGAACGGTGCCTTTAATAAGTTGGCACTGGCGAACCCGCAGCTGGCACCTTACGGTATTGCTGCTATTGAGGTACTTGAACGTTTGGCATTACGCACAGCAACTCAACCCCAATGGGTACAGGGAGAAAACATTGCCCAAACCTACCAATTTGTTAGTACAGGCAATGCCGATATAGGATTTGTCGCACTGTCGCAAATTATGCGGCAAGGGCATATTCAACAAGGCTCTGCTTGGATAGTGCCCACGGCGTTTTATAACCCTATCAAACAAGATGTTATTTTGTTGCAGCGAGCCAAACACAGCGAAGCAGCACAGGCATTATTGCATTTTATTCGCAGCAAACAGGCCAGAGACATTATTGAGTCCTATGGTTATCAATCGTTAACTCACCACAAGATCAATGAGTAGTGCACGATGATTTTTTCTGAGGCAGATCTCGCCGCTATAGGATTGACATTACGCTTGGCCACAACGGTCACGGTTTTATTATTACTTATCGGTACACCTATTGCTTGGTGGCTTGCGAGAACTCAATCCTGGTGGAAAGGGCCGGTAAGTGCGTTGGTCGCGCTACCACTGGTTCTACCGCCTACGGTGATAGGATTCTACTTATTATTAGCGATGGGACCACAGGGCTTTATTGGCCAGCTCACACAACAACTGGGGTTAAATACGTTGCCTTTTACCTTTTGGGGGCTGGTAGTTGCATCATTATTTTATTCCATGCCCTTTGTTATCCAACCTATTCAAAATGCCATTGAAGCACTAGGCCGGCGCCCACTTGAAGTCGCTGCAACATTGCGAGCAGGCCCTTGGGAGTGTTTTTTTACGGTAGTGTTGCCTTTGGCAAAACCCGGATTTATGACTGCTGCTGTATTAGGTTTTGCCCATACAGTAGGTGAATTTGGTGTAGTGTTGATGATCGGTGGTAATATTCCCGGTGAAACCCGCGTTGTTTCTGTGCAGATTTATGATTACGTTGAGGCATTGCAGTATGGGCAGGCACATACACTGGCCGGGGCTATGATTGCCTTTTCTTTTTTAGTGTTATTGGCGTTGTACGGATTTCAGCGTAGACAAGCCGCTCTCGGCATGAAATATGGGTTGTAGACATGCAGGGTAATGTACACACGCACGCGAGCACTATCCAAGCTCACTTTAGCCTACACTATGCAGATACTGCGGCCACCGGGTTTAATCTCGATGTTAATCTCACTATGCCCGGCACAGGTATTACCGCCATTTTTGGGCATTCAGGCTCAGGAAAAACCACTTTTTTACGCTGTATTGCCGGGCTTGAAAAACCACAACAGGGGTATTTAATCGTCAATGGTGCGCTTTGGCAAAATTCAGCCACCTTTCTGCCAACCCATCAGCGCCCATTGGGCTATGTGTTTCAAGAAGCCAGCCTTTTCGCTCACCTAACGGCAAAGGGTAATTTAGCCTATGCGATTAAGCGTTCGGATAAACCATACGCTAGCGAACTTTACGAGCAGGTTATCGCCACAATGGATATCGATTCCATTTTAACGCGCTACCCCCATCAGTTATCTGGCGGTGAACGCCAACGTGTGGCCATTGCAAGGGCCCTGTTAATTCAACCACGTATTTTATTGATGGATGAACCCTTAGCGTCTCTCGATAGTACACGCAAGCAGGAGATACTCCCGTACCTAGAACGCCTACGATCTACGGTTGATATCCCCATACTCTATGTTAGCCACTCCCTCGATGAAGTGACTCGCCTAGCCGATGCGATAGTTGTGCTTGACCAAGGCCGTGTTACGGCACAGGGCAGCCTAGCTGAGGTGCTCTCGCGAATCGACTTGCCGATAAATAACACCGAGCATGCAGGGGTTATTCTCAGTGCAAAAATTGTTGAGCGCGATAGCCAGTGGCAATTGGCACGTCTTGCATTCAGTACAGGTGATATATGGGTTAATGACAGCGGCGATGAGCTTGGGCAGACCGTTAGAGTACGTATACTCGCACGCGATGTCAGCCTGGCATTAGCCCCTCATAGCGACTCAAGTATTCTCAATCAGTTGTCTGTTAACATAGCCGCGATAGCCGCAGACGACGATCAGTCTATGGCACGGATACAGCTAGTATTTGGCAATGATTATATAGTCGCCAGGCTAACCCAAAAATCCGTATATCAGTTACAACTTAAACCTGGCATGAACATTTGGGCCTATATTAAATCGGCCGCAATTGTTCGCTAAGAGGTTGGCCACTCACCATCCCAATGCCTTGATTTTACTATGCAACCTAGCGGCGACGAGTCCAAATCATAGGGCAGGGCACAATCGTGAATTTAAAATATTCTATCGCTGTGTTATAACATGCTTATTCTACACAAGGCATCAGTGACTGTTGGCCCGCAATTACGACGAATTCTATGACTCTGAACGATCTCGCTATTATCCTACTGGTTGTCGCCACGGCTTATGCGCTATGGCAGCACAACAACACCAGTTTAATTGCAAGAGCGGCAGTTAAGCGGCATTGTAAAAAGGCCGGTGTGCAGTTGCTAGATGAGAATGTTATATTTAAGTGTATGACTGTTCGCCGCTCGGCTCACAGCTTATTTGCGCTACAGCGTCAGTATAAGTTTGAATTCTCTTCTATCGGTGATGCACGCTATAGCGGCAATATTATCCTCATTGGCCCACGTGTGAGCAGTATTGAGTTAGCGCCCTTTAAAACACCGGTTGCACCTACTGATATTCATGATGCCTAATGTATAACCGTCATACTCTATGTTGCTATCTCGTCTTATGGTATTTAACGCCAAGGTTATACACCGGATTTTCATCACAGACCGTCTGGAAGCGATAGTAAGTATTAGGGCAGTTAATCACAATAGACGTTGGACTTACCGCTCCTATCTCTTGATAGATCAAAAATGTGCTATTCTAGCGTTATAGAGCATGATTTATAGGTTATATGGAAACCACTTATGGCTTCAGACACCGTTGAGCGCATTATTCAATCAGCCGAAAACCAAGCCAGAGTCGGCGGTTATAATGCCTTTAGTTTTCGCGAAATTGCCAAAGAAATCGGCATTAAAAGTGCCAGTATTCACTACCACTTCCCTACAAAGAGTGACTTGGCCGCTGAGCTTGCAAAGCGTTATACCGAAAAATTTATTATTCGGCTCGATGAAATCAGCTCATCAAATAACAGCCTCTATGAAAAGCTATCTACTTATGCGGATTTATTTTACCACGCACTAAAGGTTGACCAAAAAATGTGCTTATGTGGGCTATTTGCCGCTGAAGCCGATATTTTGCCCGAGAATGTTAAAGCCGAGACTAAGCGCTTTTTTGAAGAAAATATCAATCGGCTTGAAGCAATGCTCATTGAGCATCACCATAGCAGTGCAAAAACACAGGCACTACAACTGCTCGCCAGTCTTGAAGGTGCCATGCTGATCGCCAAAGCCTTTGATTCAGAGCGCTACTTTAAAGAGGCTATCGATTTATCAGCGTATCAATCATAGTGTGATACATGTGCTCGATTATAAATATTAGGCCTTCGCTTTTTTATAGGTTCTAGGGCGTGAAACGTTGGGTGTCGCTTATACTCGATTTTGATTATGCAACGAAAATGTGTATGCAAAGTGATTCAACAATTACTAATCACACACTGATAAAAAATCTACCGGTACCTGTGCGGTAAGCCAAACCCCATTCTCAGATAAGAAAAATTCAAACCCTTGTTGATACATATTAGTGGCAGCCACCTCGATAATAACAGGCTTGCCGTAGCGTTTACCAACAGCGGTAGCTGTTTTTATATCAGAGGATAAATGTACATACTGCCGTTGCTTTGGCACTAAACCACCTTGTTTAATTGATGCTAAAAAACGAGTGGCACTACCATGGTAGAGAACAGTTGGCGGTTCAGTTGGCTGAAGCTGCAAGTCAACCTGTATTGAATGTCCTTGATTCGCACGAATATAACGCTTATCAGCAGATAGCGAGAACCGCTGTTTGTCATTAGTAGTGACAAGATGTTGAATACTTTCAAATGTTAATACAAGTTGTGGTTGCGCTTTTTCAATAAGCTCTGCCACGGAAGCCCAGCCTTGTTTATCTAACGTTAGATTAATCACTTCGGGTTTATGGCGAAGCACGAGGCTTAAAAATTTACTCGTTTTATTCAAACTGTTTGATGACATCATGCCTCTCCTGAATCAGGTAAGTTAATACCGTATCATCACTATTCAGCACATAGTGCAGTCTAAAACGATCACCCTCATTCACGCTATCACTTAAGGTTTCAGTTAAGGCGATATCCAGTGTACCTGTTGAGGGGTTTATGGCGAGTATATGTGCGGCATCAAACCCAAAATAGCGACCCACTAAGGGGTACAGTGCTTTAAATAATGATTCTTTGGCTGAAAAGGCAATAGTAATCAAGGTGGTAAAAGGGAGGCGGTTATCGCCTTGCTCAAGTACGGTCATTTCAGAGGGTTGAACAATGCTAGCATGTACATTGTTGGCGGTTTTTGTCGAGAGCTGTTGTTCAATATCGAGCCCTAAGAGTAAATCCGTATTATCGCTTACAAGACACACCGCTTTATTGTGCGTATGGCTGATGGACCCTACAATATCACGAGGCCAAAGTGGTTCGCGCTTTTCACCTGTTGGGATGTGCTGTTGCTGACCGGTATAAGCATGGATACCTGTTTGTGCGAGTAGCCGCCCAGCCAGATATTCGGCCTTGCGCTTATCAATAGCGCGTGCAATGTGCTCGCAAAAACGCACTTGTAATTGCTCAAATAAAAGATCGTTGTAATGCGCTAGATTAAAGTCACAATACAATGCCGTACAGCGTGAATCAGCAATGGATAGTGTACCAATATGGGTAATAAAGGCACTCTTCGTGGGGTATTCTAGGGCGTATTTAGTCATGTAAAGCGCTACTCTTACTACATTCTTGCGTTACATTTTACCGTTCATAATACGGCTATTAGTGGGAGCATAATGATTGGATACACAATAGTTAAGCGCACCTTACCACTCAGTCACTATATTTTTACAGCACGATGTAGTGCGCACACACCACTCATAAAGTTATAATATTTAACTTTACTCAGGCCTGCTGCTTCAATCATGGCTTTAAAGGTATCTTGATCCGGGTGCATGCGAATGGATTCAACCAAGTATTGATAAGGGGCACCATCGCCAACCAGCAGCTTACCAAAAGCAGGCCAAAGGCTAGAGTAGGCATCGGCTGCTTTGCTGACTAATGGGTTTTGTGGCTTGGAGAACTCTAGTACCAATAAACGGCCACCGGGTTTTAGCACTCTGGCGATATCTTCTAGTGCTTTATCTTTGTGGGTAAAGTTGCGAATACCATAACCAATAGTAACACAGTCAAAGAAGTTGTCAGGGAAGGGCAGGGCTTCGCCACTGGCTAAAATATACTCTACATTGCTGATACCGCTATCAATTAAGCGATTGCGGCCCTCAAGTAACATCGACTCATTAATATCTGAGAGGTAAATTGTCCCGGCTTTGCCCACTTTACGACTAAAGAGCTTTGCAAAATCCCCAGTACCACCGGCAACATCTAATAGCTTATCGCCTTCTCGGATGCCACTGATCTCTACAGTAAAGCGCTTTAGCAAGCGGTGGCTACCAAAAGAGATCACATCGTTCATGATGTCGTATTTAGAGGACACGGCATTAAACACGCCGGCAACTTTTTCTTCCTTCTCTTCAACCCGAACGTTCTCATAGCCGAAATGTGTTGTTTTTGCTGCCTCGTCAGTGTGTGGCTCTTTTTGCTCTGACATAAATAACCTTTACTCAAATTGTGGTTGCACGAGCTATTGTACTATAGATTTTATAAAAGGGTCATACGGGGAGATGGATATGTTCAAAAAACCACCACCTAGTAGAATGGGCGGTGATACTTCTTACGATGAGGTCATATAGCAGGGTGTGATTTACTGGCACAATAACGAGGTTACTGCGGTACAAAACAAGTGGAAAGCAAATGCCATCCTTGGCATAGGGCTATCTATGGTCGTTAACGTTTACGCTGAATTTGGCGCATCGCAATCCGAATACTAACCCCCATTCGCTGGGTTGCACGAGCCAAATCTCCGATTTCATCGGCTCGTCTAAGTTCAGGAATAGGATTGTCAAATTTACCATTACTGTACGCTGTGGTAATCGCGGTTAAGTTTTGAATGGGGTTAGAGATACCTCGGCTCAACGCAATGGCCAACACTAGTGTGAGAATAATCGTTACTGCCAACAAAATAATGGCATTGCGTTTGGCTTCAATCGTAGAGCTGTAAGCTTCATCGTAATCCTGCTGGACTACTAAGGTCCAACCCAATCCAATATTGCGGCTATAAGCAATAATTTTGCGACCAAACTCTTCGTACTCAATGATCTCATTGGAGTCTTTATTGCGAATAGCCGGGTGATTACTAAAGTCTTCTAAATCATCGATCAGTTTTCGGTTGCCTGAGCCATGTGCAATGAGTTTATTTTTGTCATCGACAAGAAATGCAAAGCCGGTTTTGCCAATTTTTGTGCTGGTTACATGGTTTGATATATCGATTAATTTCGAGCATATATTCAGCACACCCACCAGAGAGATAACTTGTTTAATGGGTACAGAAAGACAGTGCAATGGAGTTGGGAATATTTTGCCCATCACAACCGATTGGCCAATAGCTTCACCGTTGATAACATCGCGAAAATAACTGCGATCAGCATAGTTAAGCAGAGCGTGTGAATCGGGGCGTGCGATAGCATTGCCTTCTTTATCCGTGACAAATAATACCGTAGCCCACTCGATATTATTTTTAGCGGTATTAAGAATATCTATTTGCTCGCGAGGGCGCATTGATTTTATCCCTTCGAGTTCAGAGAGTATCTTAATAGTACGCAGGTTTTTATCGCTCCAATTAACGATATTTTCAGCAATAATTGATGAGGTTTTTTCAAGATTACTTCGTACAAAATTAGTTAGTTCCGACTCAGACAGGGTAATCATATAAATTAAACCCACGATAGGAATAAGAGGAATTATTAAATAACCTAATAAAACCTTATAAAAAATACGTAACCCTGATTTTTTATTCTCTGTTGATGGTTCTTCATTACTCATGTATTAATACCTGTTCCACATTAATAAGGTTATGATCTCTTATGTTATTCCATACCAGCCGCTGCTTGTAGTAGGTCACGACCAATTTCACTCTCGTAGCGTTTCCAGATGGGGCTCATGGCTTCAACCCATTTAAGGCGATCAGCATCAGAGATAGTGTACACCTCTGACACTCCTTTATTGATTACATCCTGGCGGTCAGTGAGCTCTTTTTCACGCGCTATTTGATTACCATATTCAAGCGATTCTGCAAGAATCTCTTCTAGCTGCTGTCGTGTTGCAGTGGGGATACCATTCCAGAACTTAGTTGAGGTAAGTACCATATAACCTAAATAACCGTGGTTTGAATCCATAATGTAAGGCTGGTGCTCATAGAATTTTTTAGTGTCAATATTTGACCAGGTATTTTCTTGCCCATCGAGTTCTTGCGAGGCTAGTAGTTCATAGACTTCTGAGAAGGGTTTTCTTACACCGATTGCCCCCATTGATTCAAATTGCGATTGCAATACGTCAGAATTCATAATTCTAAATTTTAAACCCTCAGCATCTTGCGGCACTTTAAGTTTGCGAGTAGATGAAAGCTGCTTCATTCCGTTGTTGAGAAAGCCTAACCCACGTACGCCTTTATCATCCATAGAATGCAGTAGTTCTTGGCTGTAGGGGCCCGCAAGAAAGCGATAAGCATCGTTGGCACCACCGAAGATAAACGGTAAATCTAACAACTGTAGTTTTGGTGTGAATCGCTTAAGCTTAGACATTGCCGGTGCCGCCATTTCGGCCTTCCCCTCTAAAATGGCATCTACTACTTCATTATCGCCGTAGAGTTCTTTGTTGGGGTACACTTCAACAATAATTTTTTGGTTACCAATACGCTCTTCAACCAAGTCTTTAAATCTATTGGCCATTTGTCCTTTCGGTGTATTCTCAGTCACGATGTGCGAAAAGCGAATGGTAATGGGCCAGTCAACATCGCTTTCTTTGATAATTTCTTCTTTTTTAGCCACTGTTGCTGTTAGTGATGTAGGGCGTGAATTTGTTGTATTTATAATTTGAATAACCACAATGACAGTGATGATGGATAATAAAATAACCACCGACTGAATGTATAACTTCATAATGCCGCCTTCTAATGGTCTGTAATCGAATCTGTTAAGTCACTTTCAATAATATAATGTCATATGACCGTTATTGTTACACTAGGTATTGTTACACTAGATTATTACGCTAGGATTTTCTCACTGATATGAGCGTCTTCACTATAGCAATATTTATTCCACTTTAAATGAGCGAATCGTTCAATAATTGATTACTGTTAACCGGTAGCTATAAACGTCCAGAGTTAAGGTTAAAAATGGGACAGACTAAAAATTGCCCTCTACACTTTTTTTAAGCGCTTTATCGTTTTTTACTTTCATTATCTCTTGTAGACTAGATTGAAAATTTCACACGCCTCAACACAAAGGCGATCTACCGCCAAGCGGTATTGCAGCCGTCGCATTACTTTAGGTCTTTATATATAAACGTTAAAAGATAATGTGTTATACGCGCCATTAAAGATGGCGTTTAACCGCCACATCAAGATTGGCACAAAAAACTTTATAAAGGCTAAAAATAATGTCTTTTATTATTAATAATTTTATTTTCAGGAAAAATTACAATATTTTGATGGCGAATTTACGCCTTCAATAGTTGCTCACCAAAAAATCAAAGGGTGGTCCGCTAATCCTGGTGCTGTTACTAACACATAGAGCGGGGTAAATAGCGTATTTTAAAAAGGCCTGCGAGATGATGTGATGGTAACATAAAGCGGTTGTATAATTGCCGTTTGTGCCGTATTTGAACTACAACCAAAGCAGCGACCATTATCTTCTGTGCAGGTGCCGCCGATTAGTATGCGTAGTGACTCGTTAAGTAACTAATGCCGTGTCAACTTTTCTTCTGCTAGCTTTTCTTCTTCAAGTAATGCCAGTTCTTGCTCTGCCATTGCCGGTGTCTCAAGTGATATTGCGCCCAGTTTACCGTGACGAAACTCATGAATGATAATCTCGGAGGCCTTGTGTAAATCAACTCGTTTTTTTGCGCGCATAGCACCTCTTTGCCGGCCGATCAACTCAACCAGTTCGACGGTGAGAGAGGGTAGCTCAGATAAGTTAAACCGAGCCTTTAATAGCTCAGGGTAGGCTGTTTTAAAATATTCAGCGGCATAAAAAGCAATATCTTCGTATTCAATAGCGGTATCTTTAATTGCGCCGGTAATCGCCAGCCGATAACCACTGTGTTTATTGCTGATTTTAGGCCATAAAATGCCGGGAGTATCATGTAGAATAATATTCTCGGGTAAGGTGATTTTTTGCTGGCGCTTTGTCACCGCAGGTTCATTACCCACTTTGGCAATAGTCTTGCCTGCCAGTGCATTAATAATCGTCGACTTACCCACATTTGGTATACCAAGAATCATGGCATGAATAGCCTTAAAGCTATCGACTTTATGAGGGACCAGTTTTTGGCAAAGAGCAACAACCTGCTGAATTTTTTTACCCTGATCCTTAGATACCGATAAACTTTTAATGTTATCGTGGGCATCAAGATAGGTTTGCCATTGCTGCGTCACCATTGGGTCGGCGAGGTCGGCCTTATTGAGTATGACAATAGTAGGCTTAGTTTGTCGCCAATGTGCAATAACCGGGTTTTGGCTACTAAAGGGGATTCTGCTGTCAACGATTTCAATTAAAACATCGATCGTTTTTAAAGCCTGATTAATCTCTTTCCGGGCTTTGTGCATATGCCCAGGGTACCAGTTAATGCTCATAGTGATTACGTCTAGCCTAAAAGCCGCCATGTTACCCTAAATGTATCGATCTTGATAATAAAAAGTCTATAATAGCTTCGATTAACCATAGGACAATTATGCGAATCCCCCTTTCACAGTACGGTTTAATTGCATTACTCAACTGCGGGCCACTACTTGCCACGGTACTTTTTGGCTGGAGTGCATTTGAGGTACTGCTGTTGTATTGGCTAGAAAACATCGTTATAGGGCTTGTTCAAATCCCGCGATTACTGTGCGTAGCCGATAGTTCGCTTAGCCTTCATAACCGGCTATTTAAGACGGCCTTCTTTTGTGTCCACTATGGTATCTTTTGCATAGGGCATGGGCATGTACTGCTGTCGATACTCGCCGATCACACTGATGCTGTGACATTATTAGATGCGGTCATGCTTCAGTTGGACAAGAATCTAACGCTTATTTCTATCGTCGGCTTTGGAATTGTTCATCTTTTTGGTCTGCGCTCATCGCTGTATACCAACAATGAGCTGGGCGATAATTTCAATCAGGTAATGAAGGCACCATATCAGCGTATTATTGTATTGCATATAGCGTTGATTGGTGGCGGTATTATCGCAACGAAGCTCACTGACCCTACCTATCTACTCATATTGCTGATCGCCATTAAAATAGGGGCTGATATCTATCACAGCCAGCGGCGTGAGCGAGCATCATCACCGGCTCAGCATACAGGCAGCAATACTGATACCAATAGAGAGACAACAGATGACTGGAATGATGCTGATGGTGCCTGATAAGCGCTGTAAATCAATAAGCAACAGCCATTAAAAAAGGCAGCTAATGCTGCCTTTTTGAGAAGATACCAATGATTTTTTACTCTTCGGGTTCTTCTAGTTGTGGTTTCTGTTTACTACGTCTGGCCAGGATTTGTTTGGCGTAGTCTTTGAGCTTGCGCTCAGCAGCATTAAAGGCATCTCTAACCGCTATATGGATAGAGGGGTCATCTTGGGTAATGGTGATTGGGCTGCCTTTGATGTCAATTTCGACAGTTGCTCTAAACTGCTTACCTTTGTGCTTATGATTGTGAGGGGAATCCAGCACAACGCGACTATGCTTTATGTCGGTGGAGTATCGTTCTAGCTTTTGAAGCCTCTTATGGATAATGGAATTAAGTGCCTGTGAAGCGTCAAGATCGCGATAGGTAACATGATTAGCCATTGTCATAGATATACCTCCTGGTGGTAAATGTAGTATTGAAAACGCAGTGAATATTATTAGCGAATAAACCAATAACGTTATCAAAACGAATAACAATACAACGTTTTATAAACAGCAAACTACATGGCAATAGTCACTGCGTATCTATACTGACAGGCTAGATCTCTGCGGTTATCAATGAAACGGCAATAAAGCTATTTCCCTGATACTGCTGTTGATATTACCTGTCAGTACAAAAAATTCTATCGATGAAACAGCTTTGCTGAAACATCATTGGAGGGTACCCATGACTCTAATATGTCGTTACTGTCATAAAATTTCAAGTGTTTTTTTTGGCACGGTTTACGCATAACAACCGACTATTTTATATGACCACACTGGCACAACAAGCATCACCCGTGCTCTGAACGCCAATTAATACGGGAAGTCAACATGAAAACGTTTAAAAAATAAGCGCTATTTTTAATAAACCATAATAGCCAAAAAATACTTTTTTATTGCGTTATATTCTATATTGAGTAAGCTGATTCTAGGGCGTATCCAAAGATTGAGCAGCAATATGCCTTGTTATTCGTTACAGTTGCTTCCCATAATGTCCCTCATGCCCATTATAGTAGGGTGGGGGGGTTAACCTTACTAGCCCGCTCGTACTGTTACGGTGCGACAATGTGTGCTACAACTAAGATTACATTATGAAAACGGTTCTACTTACAGGTGCAAGCGGTTTTATTGGGCGTATGTTGTGTAATCAGTTACACAATCATAACTACACGCTTATTGGCCTTACTCGTAACCCCGAACGCCATCAGCGCCTATGGCCACACGTGCAGTGGATTGGCACATTACACAATATCCCCAAAACTACTCGAATTGATATTGTTGTTAATTTAGCCGGTGCGCCCTTGAGCGAGCACCGCTGGAGCGCAGATGTTAAGCATGAGATTTATACCAGCCGTATTAATATGACGCAGCAGCTGTATGATTTCTTTGAACAGCATCTCATAAAACCATCGATAGTAATTAGTGGTTCGGCTATAGGCTATTATGGCCCCAATCAAGATAATGAGTTAACAGAGTTATCATCACCGACCGATAGCTTTTCGCACCAGCTATGCGCACAATGGGAGTACGAAGCGGAAAAATTTCAACAATTCGGTTCTCGTGTCTGCCTGTTACGTTTAGGTATAGTGTTGGACCGCAATGGCGGTGCCCTGCAAGCAATGTTGCCCGCATTTTCATTTGGTCTGGGAGGGCCGATGGGTGACGGTAAGCAATGGATGTCATGGATTCATCGATACGATGTAATCCGCTTGATTTTATTTTGTCTTACAAACGATATTGCAGGGCCAATCAATGCAGTATCCCCAATGCCCGTAAAAAATAATATCTTTGCAGCCACCCTTGCAAAAGCCTTAGGTCGCCCCTGTTTACTACGCATGCCAGGTTGGGTGCTTAAGTTATTATTTGGTGAAATGGCCGAAGAGCTTTTGCTATCAGGTCAACGAGTAGTCCCCGACCTTGCACTCGCAAAAGGCTTTACCTTTAATTACCCAAAGCTCGACTCTGCTTTTGAGGAAATTTTTAACAAGGACGCATAACTTGTCTTGAAAACAAAAAACCAGTCCTCATATTAATTAATGTACTGGCTCAAGGAGCGGTACATTAATTAATACTGTAACGGATAACGTAACGGCATGATCTTTAGATATGCCAACTTGTTTATTCTATTGCTCATTATGAGGATTATATTATGCGTACACTCGATTTATCTCCCCTATACCGTTCAGCTATTGGCTTTGATCGCGTTGCTAATTTACTCGATAGCGTCGCACGTCAAGACAATAAACAGCCCAGTTACCCACCTTACAACATTGAGTTGACAGGTGAGGACAGCTATCGAATCAGTATGGCCGTTGCCGGTTTTTCCGATGATGATATTGATATTCAGGTAGAGCAGAATTTATTAGCGGTTTCAGGTAAAAAAACGGCTGATAACAATGAAAAACAATATTTACATCAAGGCATAGCCGAGCGTAGTTTTGAACGTCGCTTCCAACTTGCAGACCATGTGCGCGTTGAGCAAGCAAGCCTTGAAAACGGCCTTCTACATATCAACCTCGTGCGCGAAATACCAGAGGCAATGAAACCTAGAAAAATTTCGATCAACAATCATCACCTTATTAACAACCGCTCTGACGCAGCTTAAGCAATCTAGCCCCCGATGCAGGGGGCTTACCTATGGATACTCAATCGCATCACTGTCCACTATGTGAAAGCACAAACAACCGGCTTCACTTTAGTGACAAACACAGAGATTACTATCGCTGTAACCTTTGCCGGGTTATTTTTGTTCCGCCTGTATTTTGGTTGTCTGCTGACGAGGAAAAAGCTATTTATGATTACCATGAAAACTCGCCAAACGACAGTCATTATCGCCAATTTCTATCACGGCTGACAAAACCACTTCAGCAGAGGCTTAAAACACCTTCTTTCGGGCTTGATTTCGGCTGTGGCCCTGGGCCTACATTATCGATCATGCTGCAAGAGCAGGGGCATCAGGTAGCAATTTACGACCACTTTTATGCAGATAATACAGCGGTCTTCAATCGCTGCTATGATTTTATTACAGCCACTGAGGTGATAGAGCATTTACATTATCCGCGAAAAGAATTGGAACGCCTGTGGCAATTATTGACAGCACCGGGCTATCTGGGATTAATGACAAAGCTAATTCCCGAAGATAAACCCTTTTCACAATGGCATTATAAAAATGATTTAACGCACATTATTTTTTATGCAAAAGAGACAATGCAATGGATCGCACAACAATGGCAAGCGGATCTTACTCTAATGGGTAACGATGTTATTTTACTACAAAAAAATCTTATGAAAGATCACGCAACCACTGAAGTGCTTCACGCTCATGTTCAAAATATTTCACTTGACCACTAATAAACCAAGAACCTATTTTTGCACCAACAGCCTGCCACTGCTTATTGCCCACTATCGCCGTTTTATTAAATTTACCACCGTGTTTAAAGCCTAAAAGTAAGTCATCCCATGCGGCTCTAAGAGCCCAACCCTCTAACTGTGTTGCATCAACAAATACGTTTATTTCTGGATCTTTAACGCCGTCTAATGCTGAATCAATCATAGGGACAATAATATCATAGTCACTGTGCTGTAAAGTACCAACCACTTTTACTGTAAGAAAAAAATCACTATCGATCCGCTCAATACCAATTGATAAACCGTGTCTAACTGATGCCATAGTATTCACCCTATAAAACTGTTAACCGGGAGTTAAAACAACCGCTGCCTTTGTTAGCAGCCGATGATTTAAGTCTATAAATAGCGAAGTAACCACCAATTGATAGGGATCAAGAATATCTCAAATAACTGCGGTAGACTTTGCTATATAACAACCTCAATCATCGACAATAATGCGTATAACCTTGGAGCTGGCGTGTGAATGTAGAACTCAAGCGCAGTTTAAATCTGCCATTGTTGACACTGTATGGACTCGGCACAATATTAGGGGCTGGTGTTTATGTATTGATTGGTAAGGTCACCGGTATTGCGGGGTTGTATGCACCTGTTGCATTTTTAGTCTCTGCTGTTATTGCTGTATTTACAGGTTTATCCTATGCACAACTTAGCGCACGCTACCCGCGCAGTGCGGGGGAGGCACTGTATGTAAGCCATGCGTTTTCTTGGCCCGTACTATCGACGTGTGTCGGCTGGTTGGTTATCGCCACAGGGGTAGTATCAGCAGCAACATTAGTCAATGGCTTTATTGGCTACCTTTGTGTGTTTATTCCTGTATCTGAAATAATCGCCATCAGTGTTGTAATCGCAATCATTACTGCGGTAGCCTGTTGGGGGATCACTGAGTCAGTAACTATTGCAGCGACCATTACATCGATCGAATTATTTGGCTTACTATTAACACTCGGTGGGTTAGGTGATGTATTGTTTACATTACCTGAGCGCTGGCCAGCATTAATACCCCCTAACGACCAAGGTATTTGGGTCGGTATTTTTTTAGGCGCTTATTTGGCATTTTATGCTTTTATTGGGTTTGAAGACATGGTGAATGTCATCGAAGAGGTTGTCACACCCAAGCGCACCATGCCGCTGGCAATAATGCTGGCTATCGGTATTGCCTCTGTGCTGTACATTCTCATAGCCTTGGTTGCCGTGCTGAGTTTATCGCCAGAGGCACTAAGCAGTAGCAACTCGCCTATGGTTAGCCTGCTGGCAACGAAAAGTAATGCGTTGGCAAAAGCGATCGGCGTTATTAGCTTAATTGCAATCATTAACGGTGCATTAGTACAGATTATCATGGGGGCGCGAATGCTCTACGGTATGGGTATACAGCAACTAGCGCCTTCTTTTTTTATCGTTGTCGCACGAAGTACCCAAACGCCTGTGCGGGCCACACTGTGTATAGGTACTGTAATTTGGCTACTCGCGACAGTATTCCCACTGGTTACTCTGGCAAAAGCCACCAGCTTTATTATTTTAGTCGTCTTTACACTCGTCAATATATCACTGGTAGTTATTCGCTTGCGCGAAGACGATAAGTTTATGTTTAATTTATTGCTGCCCATTATAGGGAGCTTATTGTGCTTTGGATTGCTGGCACTGCAATTAGTGTCTGCTGTTTGACATGAAATAAAGATTAGAGTTTAAATAATTTGGCACGCACCATAGTTCGGTATTCATTCGGGGTCACCAACACAATTTTTTTAAATAATTGAGAAAAATGACTTACATCAGTGTAGCCCACTTTATATGCAATTTCACCGATAGTTAAGTTACTCGATTGCAGTAGACCTTGTGCTGTTTTAATGCGGTTACCTTGTAAAAACTGCAAGGGTGTTTTACCTGATGCGGCTTTGAATCGCCGAGAAAAATTACGGGGGCTCATACCAAATTGCAGCGCGACATCACCTAAATTTAATACTTTTGATAAATTGTCTTGCAGCCACATTTGCGCTTGCAGTATATCTTCATCGGCATGGTTGTTATTGTCGTTCTCTAAATAACTCACGCCTTCATAGGCGCGTCGAATTTCATGGGAAAAATGCCGCTCAATATGACTTGCTATTGCTTTATTGAAAAACCGCTGAATAAAGTGAACCGTTAAATCAGCCAGAGAGTTAATACTGGCTGCACAATATAACGTGTCAGCCTGTGTGATAAAGTGCTGTCGTTTAAGCTGTACTCGTGGGTAGTGCTTTTGGAATTGATCAAAATAATACCAGTGTGTTGTGGCAGGTTTAGCATCCAACAAACCGGCTTCGGCCATAAAGCAACACCCAGTGCCTACCGCACTAATCAGTGCCCCATCTTCATAGCGCTCTTTGAGCCAAGGTAATAATGCCTTGTTGGCAGCCACAATACGCCTAGGGTTGCGCCAGAGTGCGGGCAAATAAATTAGATCGGCTTTTTTAATCTGATCAATGCTCACCATGGGTTGTAGTGCTATGCCGGTCTGACATTGCACTGCTGATGTGCTTATACCCGCACTCACCAACGTGAGTGGATTAGCGTTGAGTTTGTCGGTATTTTTTTGTGCCACCAATGACGCAGCATTGAGCATTTCAGAGGGTAGGGTCATACTCGTGGCGAGCATATCGTCAATTAGTACAAAAACAACGGTTGTCATTAGCGGCCCTCACGTGTTGCTGCTCCGTAATTGCACTAGTGTAACCCTTTATGGCCAATATGCCATTATTTTTGTCCCATATGCCTTACATCTAATTCACTAATCACCCTACACTAGCAGCACTAATTATCCTATATAGCTTTACAGTGGAGTAATAATGTTTCGGTTACCCGTCATCACAGGTTTTGGGGGCATGAACCCCGCTGGGCGCAGCTCATTTCATCAAGGCTACCGACGCCTTATCGCAGAAAGCTTACCGGCGGGTGAGCGACAACAAATGCTCACCGGGCTTGCCACTATGATGGGCTATGTCGCCTATAGTAATGGCGAGTATCGAGATGCAACAGGTAAATCTTATACCCCGGCACAACTGGAACAATACTTTGCGGAGCCTATTTTTAATAACACGCTGATACGTCGTATTAGTACAGACCATTTCGATGCCGATCATATTGCCACCCATAAAGCGCTATCGCTATCCGGTGTAGGTGGTGAGCTCACTTTTAGCATACCGAAAAAGCAACTGCCTCAACCGCTCCCTGAGGGTTGGCACATTAGCCAGGGTAGCAACGCTGAACAAGTAACGGTATCGCTGGCACAACCACTGCCGGTTAAAGTATCCACGACCTACAGTATGGCCGTGCAAGCCGCCGGCCAACTTCCTACGGGTTTTGAGCTGTCTACTTTGTACCCATCACGATTTCACCCGCGCGGCCTACAAATGGCTATTGCCGGGGCCTCTGATGCGGTTAATTCTCTCGGTATCCCCTGGGAGACGATTTGTGCATCTGTCGCACCTGATGAAATTGGCGTTTATGCCAGTAGCATCATGAGCCAAATTGATGAGAACGGTTATGCGGGCTTGCTACAGGCGCGCCTGAAAGCAGGGCGGGTGTCAACTAAACAGCTGGTGTTAGGCTTTAACTCAATGCCAGCTGATTTTATTAATGCATATGTGTTGGGTAATATGGGGGCTACTGGCAGTATTACAGGCGCCTGCGCCAGCTTCCTCTACAACTTGCGAATGGGAATAGAAGATATTCGCAGCAATCGTCGTAGAGTCGTTATGGTCGGTAGTAGTGAAGCGCCTATCACACCTGAGGTAATTGATGGCTATGCCACTATGGGCGCGCTGGCCAGCGATGAGAAGTTGCGCAAGCTAGATGGCGGCACCCTTGATTATCAACGTGCTAGCCGGCCCTTTGGGGATAATTGCGGTTTCACCATTGCCGAGTCATCACAATATATTATTCTTATGGACGATGCACTCGCCGTTGAATTAGGTGCTGACATTTACGGCTCGGTAAGCGATGTTTTTGTGAATGCCGATGGTTTTAAAAAATCCATTTCAGCGCCTGGGCCAGGTAATTACCTAACCTTTGCTAAAGCCGTTGCCTCAGCGCGCAGTATTCTAGGCGAGCAGGCCATACGCAACCGCAGCTTTGTTCAGGCACACGGCTCTAGCACGCCACAAAATCGCACGACAGAATCCGCTATTCTCGATCGAGTCGCCAGTGCTTTTGGCATAGAAAACTGGCCAGTAACTGCGATTAAATCCTATTTAGGACATTCATTGGCCTCAGCAAGCGGCGATCAAATGGTGACCACTCTCGGTGTGTTTTCTGATCAATATTTACCCGGCATTAAAACGATTAAGGAAGTCGCAGACGACGTACACGATGAGCGTTTGCGTCTCTCAACCAGTGACCAAGCACTTGAAGAACCTCCAGAGGTTGCCTTTTTGAACTCGAAGGGCTTTGGTGGCAATAATGCGACAGCCTGTGTGTTATCCCCGCAAGTCACAGAGAAAATGATCGCTCAGCGCCATGGTAAACAGTCTATGAGCCGCTATTACGATAGCCGTGAAAAGGTGCGCGATAATGCCCAGTCATATCACCACAGCGCGCTTCAGGGTAATTTTAAAACCATTTATAAGTTTGGCGAACATTTAATCGATGACGATGGTATCACCCTGTCTGAAAATAGCATCGAAATTGCCGGTTTCAAAGAAAGTATTAATCTTGATCTAGTCAATCCTTACAGCGATATGGTTTAATGTAAACGTTCTCTTAACGAATTTGAGTAGTAAATGTGAGCGTTATGGCAGAAGATATCGCGTTTCGACTACAACGTGTTAGACATATGTATGGGCTTTCCCAGCGGGAATTAGCCAAGCGTGCAGGTGTCACGAATAGTAGTATATCGATGATAGAGCAGGGGCGTGTTAGCCCTTCTATTAGCTCATTGGAGAAACTCCTTAAAGGGATCCCAATGACTATTCGAGATTTTTTTAATATTGAACTTAATAGCGACAATACCTGTTTTTATCGCAGCTATGAAATGTTTAATAAAAGTGAAGGCGGTATTGATTACTACTGTTTGGCTGAGGATAAAAAAGACAGGCGTAGCGGCTTGGTCTACGAAGTGCACGAACCCAATAGCGACACCGGTGAGCATATGCTGGTATTCGACGGTGAACGCAGCGGCTTTGTGGTTCAAGGTATTGCTGAGGTAACGATCGATAGCGAGTGCTTAAAACTTGAGCCTGGCGATGGTTTTTTTATTGAGGCCAGGCGCCCACATCGCATTCGCAATACCAGTACTGAAAAATCGATTATTGTAGTGAGTAGCTTTCCGCCATCACTGGCATCACACTAATTGAGTTCAACAAAATAAAAAGTGGAATAACACGACATTATTCCACGACTTTCCCTGATTTGTCATAACGCGTCACCTTTTCATTCCATTTGTCACAGGCCTTTTTATTGTTAGGCCATTGTCTTGCCATAAATTGCTCGATTGATTAATCAAGATCATGTTTAAATAGCAATAGCACGGTACGATTACAGCACTATTAAAACAAGGGTAAAGACAATAATTTCTAAACAGTATCAAAGCACAGGGTTGTTTATTCAAATAATCCATTATAGATTCAAGCAATTAACAAATGAGTAGTGGTAAGCTATACCATCGTTGAATAAACAACAGCGCTCGCCAAGTACAAGCGCTCTAACAGACAACCACTTCACTTATTAATCATGGATAAGAGGTGATAATGCTATATCAAGGTACAAATCTTTCGGTGCAATTACTCGCAGACGGTATTGCTGAACTTTGTTTGGATGCCAGTGATGGCTCCGTTAATAAATTTAACCGCCATACGATTGGCGAGTTTAAAGAAGCGCTCGATGCTATCTCTGCCAGTAGCGATATAAAAGGGTTGCTGTTGACCAGTGCCAAGGATGCTTTTGTTGTCGGCGCTGACATTACAGAGTTCACGCCCATGTTTGTCGAGGGCCCGGAGGTCATCAAGGAGTACCTCCAATTGTGTAACAACAACTTTAATCAATTGGAAGATTTGCCGTTTCCTGTCGTCGCAGCCATTAGTGGCTTTGCGCTCGGTGGGGGCTGCGAGGTTTGTCTTGCCTGCGATTATCGTATTGCCGCCGATGATATCCGTATTGGCCTGCCTGAAACCCGACTCGGTATTATTCCTGGCTGGGGTGGCACAGTCAGACTGCCACGTATCGCGGGAATTGAAACCGCAGTAGAGTGGATTGCAGGTGCGAAAGAGCAACGTGCCGAGGCCGCTTTTAAAGCAGGGGTGGTTGATGGCGTCGTCGCCAAAGCACAACTACGCGATAGCGCTTTGCAAACACTTCAATACTGCATCGATGGCAAGCTCGATTACGAACAGCGCCGGGAGCAGAAATTATCGCCCTTGTCACATAATATGACTGAATTGACAATGGCATTTACCACGTCAAAGGGGTTTGTGGCAGCACAGGCCGGTAAACATTACCCCGCACCGATTGCTGCGGTTAAAGCTATGGAAGAAGCGGCTGATCAAGACCGTGACGATGCGCTTGCCATTGAGACAGAAACCTTTGCAAAAATGGCGAAAACAACGGCTGCACGCTCACTGGTTGGCCTATTTATCAACGACCAGTTTGTTGGTAAAAAAGCCAAACAGCTGGCAAAGTCGGCAGATAAATCCGTCGAGAGAGCAGCGGTATTAGGTGCCGGTATTATGGGTGGGGGCATTGCCTATCAGTCAGCGTTTAAAGGCGTGCCGGTTAAACTAAAAGATATTGCTCAAGAGGGCATCGACTTAGGGCTCAAAGAGGCCGCTAAGTTGCTTAATAAACGTGTAGAGCGCGGTCGCTTAAGTTCACTTGAAATGAGTAATATCCTCAATGCTATTGAGCCGACACTGAGCTATGATGGCTTTAATGATGTCGACCTCGTAGTCGAGGCCGTTGTTGAAAACCCAAAAGTGAAACAAGCAGTACTCGCTGAACTAGAGACCCATGTCAGCGACGACACAGTTATTACCTCGAATACATCAACCATCTCTATCAGCCAGCTTGCAGGCGCCTTATCGCGACCTGAAAACTTCTGTGGTATGCATTTTTTCAACCCTGTTCACGCGATGCCTTTAGTTGAAGTGATTCGCGGTGAAAAAACCTCAGATAACACTATCGCACGCACAGTTGCCTACGCCAACAAGATGGGGAAAAAGGCCATCGTGGTTAGCGACTGCCCAGGGTTTTTAGTTAATCGCGTCTTATTCCCTTACTTTGCAGGCTTTGCCATGCTGCTTCGCGATGGTGCTGACTTCCAGCAGGTTGATAAAGTAATGGAAGGCTGGGGCTGGCCTATGGGGCCTGCATACCTACTTGATGTTGTGGGTATTGACACCGGGGTACACGCTGAGGCGGTTATGGCCGCTGGTTTTCCTTCGCGCATGAGCAAGGACTACAAAACTGCGACAGATGTTATGTATGAGGCGAAGCGCTTTGGCCAGAAAAATAACCAAGGGTTTTACAACTACGAGACGGATAAGAAAGGCAAGCCCAAAAAGGTCGTTACCGATGACAGCTATGCGCTATTAAAACCTCATGTGGCCGAGGCGAGGCCATTCAGTGATGATGAGATAATTGCACGTATGATTATCCCCATGGCAACTGAACTTGCCCGGTGCCTTGAAGAAGGTGTTGTTGGTAGTGTAGGTGAAGCTGATATGGCACTGATTTATGGGGTAGGGTTTCCACCTTTTCGCGGTGGTATTTTCCGTTGGATCGACACCATTGGCATTAGCGCCTTTTGTGATATGGCCAACAATTACACCGAGCTAGGCGAGCTTTATCAAATCACTGACGGTATGGCAGCACTGCTATCAAGCAATGGACAGTACTACCCATAATCAGGCCCAATACAATACCCATAGCGTTTACACAAACGATGAACGCTATGCCTTTAGGAGGAATAAATCGTGACACTTAACCCAAGAGATGCCGTCATTGTGGATTATGCCCGTACCCCAATGGGACGTGCGAAAAACGGCTGCTTTCGCTTTCGACGCGCCGATGATTTGAGTGCAGATTTGATGCGGGGCCTACTCGCTCGACATGAGGACATAGACCCAGAAACAATCAATGATGTCATTTGGGGGTGTGTTATGCAGCGTGGCGAACAAGCCTTTAACATTGCTCGCAACAGTTTACTGAGAGCGGGCCTGCCACACACTATCCCCGGACAAACGGTCAACAGGCTTTGTGGCTCATCAATGTCTGCACTACATACCGCAACAGCTCAAATTGCAGCAGGTATCGGTGAAATCTACCTCGTTGGCGGGGTAGAGCATATGGGCCATATCGATATGAACAAAGAAGTCGACCCCAACCCACTGATGTCGCTGTCTATCGCTAAAGCGGCAGGTTCAATGGGACTTACCGCTGAATATCTTGCCGTGTTGCATAATATTGAACGTGAAGAAATGGATGCATTTGCCGTACGCTCACACGCACGGGCAGCCGCTGCAACCACTGAAGGTAAATTCTCACGCGAGATCATCCCCATGACAGGACACGACGCCAATGGCGCTCCCTGCTTGATTGAGCGCGACGAAACCATCCGCCCGGATACCACTCTTGAGGCACTGGCAGCATTGCGCCCCGCGTTTAACCCTAAAGGCGGCACAGTGACAGCCGGCACCTCATCACAAGTCACCGACGGGGCCAGTGCTATGCTGGTTATGTCGGCCAGCATGGCCGATGAGCTTGGCTTAACACCTATCGCGCGTGTCGCGTCTATGGGGCTTGCCGGGGTTGATCCATCAGTGATGGGTATAGGCCCGGTACCGGCTTGCGAACAAGCGCTCGACAAAATCGATATGGATATCGATGACATGCAAGCTATTGAACTAAATGAAGCATTTGCCGCTCAATCACTAGCGGTACTGAAAGAAATGTACCTGCTTGATGAAATCGACGAAAAAGTGAACCTATATGGGGGTGCTATTGCACTAGGGCATCCGTTTGGCTGTTCTGGTACGCGCATTACAGGGACGCTGCTGAGCGTTATGCAAGATAACGATTACCAATGGGGTATGTCGACTATGTGTATTGGCCTCGGACAGGGAATCAGTACCGTCATAGAACGCATATAAGCAATTTGTGTAAACTCGCTCATCCTTGGTCAGCTAAAA
>Ga0193961_1000183_pt1 | contig 25334 bp, 18 predicted proteins | sample FB_4_MG_FD_140371 | JGI IMG/M metagenome (GOLD analysis project Ga0193961, IMG submission 140371) | Microbial mat bacterial communities from the Broadkill River, Lewes, Delaware, United States - FB_4_MG | ecosystem: Environmental > Aquatic > Freshwater > River > Microbial mats | place: USA...
AGTCATCTCGGCCAGAGAAAGCATAGACAGCACTGCGTCGAGTCTTTCGAGTTGGTCACGAATGGTTGTTTGCAGCTGCACCAATTGTGCTGCGACGGATGGTGGCAGAGTCAAACCGTTGGTCGACGACGCACGCTGCTGCGGTGCATCGGAAGATTCGAGACAATCACCCGTTGTAGGCCGCTTGTCTAAAAGCACAATTGTGCGAACAGAGCACCAGGTGCGCACAAATTCGTCGCGTGCAACAGTGTCGTGCCACCACACAATTTTTTGTGTCTCGGCCTCGAGTTGCGCGACAATGTTATCGATCGGCGTATCAACGAAGCGCCGCAATGCATCATTTGCGCAATCATGATGACCATCGTTGGGCATCAGAGTGAAAGTGCAAGCGTTGGCCATGGTGTCTGGCGGGTTTTTGATACACGTTGCGCAGCGGCGTCTAGTGATCAGCGGTGCGTTCAACACATTCGACACGGTTTCCAAAAGGCTCTGCAGTTTGTTTACCGCACCGCTTGCGACAGTCATTGTTTTTTTGCGGTGCTCTCTGCTGGGCGCCCGACCCTGCGCTGCCACCGCACACAATCTGGTATTTTTTTCGTGCTCTGCGGTGCCCTGCTGCCGAGTTGTGGAGATTAAAAGCGTCAAAAAACAATTCCACCACTCGAACAAGTCTTGTTGGTGTAGGTGGTGAGCATGCGCGCTTTTGATGCGCGCGACCTGGGTTCGACTCCCGGACGAGACTTTTCTTTTTTTGCTCGGCAATGCTCGCTTTTCTTTGCTTTGAAATGCTTGTTTTTGGATTTGCAAGCAATGCATCTGGCATGCACACAGTGGATGGGTTTTGTTGCCCTTTAACGAACACTTCACGGATTATGGTTGAACAGGCGCGACAAAAAAAGGTGCAAATGTGTTTTTTGGGGGTGGCGGGAAGGGAGAGAGGTTTATTCAGTCGGTTGGACGATCACGATCAGACGACAAACGGTTCGCGAGCAAAGTCGGCAAGCACAATCGACTTGATGTTGCAGACCTTCTGCATGGTCGCCTCAAAGTCAAAGTAGTCGACAATGTCGAGACTGGCCGGATCGCGCAGGCACGGTTGCGTGTCGAGCGGCGATTCGCCATCCTCGATCTCAAACGACAGCGCCGGCATCAGCGAGCAGCGCATCTTGAACAAAAGGTTGCCGGGGCAGAGTTCAAAGACCACGCGGTAGTAGTCTGGCGACGGCGATGAACCCGATTGCACATCGTAGCCGACACCGATCACTTTGCCGTTGTAGCACGACAGATTGCCACGCACAAGCTTCACGTGCGACGACTCGGGAACCGACATGCTGAGCGAAAAGGTTCCGTCGGCATTGAGCGTCAACGGCACCGACTGCACATCGGAAGATTCGCTGCCGCTCATGTCAGTCACAAATGCGAGCGTGCTGATGTACGAGCAGCCAACAACGCGCTTGCAGCGGCAAGTGGTCAAACAGGTTTTGCAAGAGACAATGGACATTTTTGGAAAAATGGATGGAAGGTATACTTTCTACTTTTATTCTAGATCACATTGGAAAAAACCGTGTGATGGAACTCACGGCGGTGACACAATCGGTTCGCGCGCCAAATCGTGTTCTGTGATTGCCTTGAGGTTGCAAACTTTCTTCAGGGTCGTGTAGATGTCATAAAAGGCAATGGCGGGACCGAGTTCGGGATCACGCAGGCACGGCTGGGTGAGATCTTCGTCGATCTCTTCCAGGAAAAGTGTGACTCGAAAGCGAACAGACAGGTCTTTCGGGCAGATTTCCATAACAAGACGAAGGTAGACCTGGGTACTCTCACTTAGACGCACATCATAGCCAACGCCGATCATTTTGCCGTTGGAGCACGTGAGATTGCCACATGCGTTGATTGGGAAATCGTCACCGCTCTCGTTGAGTTTGACGGAAAACGTGCCATCCATGTGCAGCGTTACACGTGCCATCGCAGCACTGTTTTCACTGCCATCGGGACGAGTGACGCGCGACAGGTCTGTGAGATAGGTGCAGCCGGCAATCGCCTGACAGCGACATTTGGTCGAGCAAGTTTTGCAAGAGTTGGACATTTTTGAAAAAGTTGATTGGACAATCGTGTTCTAATTCACTCTAGAGTTTTTACCCAAAATATTTTTGGCATGCTTTTGGCGAGTCGCCAACAATCAATGTGTGTTGTGTGTATGGAAAATAAAAAAACCGGCATCCAACGAAACACAATTGTGATAAGCATGAACAGGTTGGCAGGCAGCCGTCTGACGCAAAAGAGATCCAAGTCGAAAACCGTGTCGAGCAACTCGGTGCTCGACACGATTCTCCGCGACGCGGGAATTGAAACCGCGGTGCAATCCCCTGCGAGTACGTCGGCGTCTACAGCGGAACCGCAGAGCAGGGCAGCCTCTAAAGTTGCTTTGTCCAATGTCGCAGCGGTGGCACATCACACTGCCGCGAGTGAGGCGCTGCGCAACATGTTGCGCGGGCTGAGGCTCGATGCAACCGACACAATGTTGACCGATGCCGGTGTCTATGGCGCCCCAACGGTTACTGCCACAACCAACGATACTTCAGCGCCAGCTGCCACCGATGCACAGTTGAAGAGTGATGTGCGGAACCGCCGCGACAAAAAGAAGACGGCACGACAGCGTCTGCGAGAGAAGCAGAAGCACACTAATGTCGATCGCGACAGTGGTGGCATGTATGCTACAACGCACGAGCAGTTGATCGTGGAAGCGCCGATCGTGGCCAACATCGACGCCCTGGCGGTGCCTGTGCTCAGCAGCAGTGAACTGGAGAAGATGCGCCGCAGCAACACTGCATCGTTGGCCGATTTCGAGGCGAATATGCGCTCCATGGCGCAGCGCGGCGCAGCCAAGGCTAGAACCGGCTCTAGCAAAACGACACGGCCCGCGGCGAGCATGATCACGCCGCTGGTGCAGCAGAAAACGCAAAGCCCAAAAAGCGATATGCGCAATGTCCTCGGTGTTGCAGCCGGTTTTGTTTCGTCTGTTGCCAAGAATGCGATCGTCGGCACCGTATTGCAGATTGGCGTCACCACCACGCTGCTTGCACTCGCGCCGTCGGTCGGTGCCGGCGTAGGCGCACAGGCGGTTCAGGTGGCGGCCACAGTGATCGGAAGTCTTGCGGTGACGGTCGTTCAACAGGCCGACACCATCATTACCGACCCGAAAACCGGATTGCGTCACGTCGCCAAAAACATTGTCGGCACCTGCGTCGGTACAATGATGCCGTTTGGCGGCGCAACGACAATGGGCGGCAAATTCGTTGGACGCATCGCAGGCCAGATTGTGAGCGAAAAGCTGACCGCGACGCTGTTTGGTCTCTTAGAGTCGCCTGTGCAACCGGTCGTGACAGAGCGAAACCGCGTTGCGAGCCTGACCAATGACGCGCGCCGTCGGCTCTCTGGCGATCGACAGCGACGCACCGATGCGCTGTTGGCCGACAAAACGAGTGAGACGACGCAAACAGCAGAGGCAAAGGCGCGCGCGCTCAAAACAACGCTGCTGTGGTGGAACAAAATGCGCGCACCGATTCTCATCGCAAGTGGCGTCTCGGTGTTGGCCGGCACAATGGTGTTTGGTGCACCGGCCATGTTGGCCGCGTTGGCTGCAGCGCCGGCCAAGATGGGATCGACGTTTGTGTACAACTATGTCAGCGCGTTTGCCAAGCGTCCGCTCGCCGTTGGCTCGGAAACAGTGCGTGCACTCATCGGCCATCCGTATCTCGGTCCGGCGCTCAAGCAGTCGGTATTGAACAAGTTGCCACTGGGACAGCTTGAGGAAGCTGCGGTCTACGTAACAAAACGAATACTGGAAAAGCTGCCTGTAAAGGAGTTTGACGAAAACACCCGTGCACTCCTCAAGAACCATGTGCGCGAGTCGCTCATCAAAGAACTGATGGTCGAAGACCTGCTCGAGCGTGTTGCGCGAATAGCTGCACGACAAGCGACTCTCATTGCCGCCGAGAAAAGTGTCGAGGCAGTTCAAACCAACTGGACATCGGTCGAAGACGCAATGGCCGACTTGCGCGCAGGCAGTGCCGCTGTCGCAAAGTCTATCAAAAAGCAATTGGACAGCCTCACGGGCAACGCAAAGCCGATGACCGAAGAACAGTTGGACAATGAGACGGCTCGCATCGTCGGCGGCTCTGTGCAGGCAGGTGCGCAGGCAATGCAAAAGAGTGCCGCAGAACGCCAAGCCAACGCCGATCCATCTGTGCAAGCTGATCTGGCCAAAGTCGAGCAGACGCAAGAAGAGCGCGCAGCGCAGTTGCGCGTTCAGCGTCAGGCAAAGCGCGCCAAGCGTTTTGCTGAGCGAGTGGAACGCGACGCGACCAAAGGGCCGACAACGCAAGATGTTCAAGCGGCCATTGACGCAACGCGCGACGCACAAGTTGTTGCGGAGCGCCAGGCACGCGTTGCGGCGCGCATTGTGGCGCGCGCAGAACGTTCGCTGCAGAAGGCCACTGAGATGAACACCGAAAGCCGCGCCAAGCTGAAGGAAATTCTGCTGCAAGACAAAGATGTTATTATGCAGCAGGTGTGGGATGAGCAGTTTAGTGACAGCATGTTTGACGCGATGAAGGGCGTGAGTATTCCGTCACTCGCTCGCTTTACCGCCGAGGCGCAAGCCGGAGCGCTCATCGGTCGTGCAGGCAAAGTGGCCGACGTTGCGCAAAAGACCGTGCGAGCCGCTCACACGACCATGGAAACCTACCGCAACGGCCACAGCATGATGAAAACGGCGGCCAGCACGGCGCGCATTTACGGCGCCAAAGATATTGCCGACGAGGGACTTGCCGGTGCGCGTGCACGTTACGTTCGCCAACTCGACGAAACGCTCTCCAAACTCCCAACTGGCGAGTCGACGACGCCCGCAGCGCTGGCTGAGCGTCTAAAGACAGCCGCCGATATTCACAGTACCGTAGTGACGGGCTTTGACATCGACAAGGCAACATCGTTCAGCGCGCGCGACGCAATCATCAAAGTGTTGGGTCTGGAGCCTGGCAAAGAGTACTGGCAACAAACGACCGAGTTGGGCGGTGACGTTCTCGTCGGCTCATCGGTACGCACGGCCGTACAAAGCTATCTTGGGTCGTGGTTCAGCTGACGACTGATGAGCACGCACTCTGCACTCTAATGACTGTTTGCCTTGCAGTATGGATGATCGATTCAGTGCACACGATTTCAGTAAAAGACTTTCATTTGTGGAGATTTCTTTGCGCAGAGTGGACATTTGGTTGTCTTGCTTGTGTGCGTGTGGCAATCGTCGCAGTAGCACAAATGCCCGCACTCTTTGTGCATCCATCGCGGTCGGTCGCCAAGACAAATTGCACACTGCGGACGATTGTTGTCTTCGTCTTGGGAACTGTCGCTGCTGTCACAATTTTCGCTATCTTGGCTGCTGTTGACGTCTTCCAAGAGACTGGGGTCCATTTTGACCATGTGCAACATTTCGGCTGTCCGCCGTTTTTTGACAAGTCTCTGAAAGATCTCCCGCCGATCATCTGCACTTGTGCGCATGGCACAGAGAGCGCGAAGAAAGTGCGATGTTTTGAGTGTCAGCAGTTTGTCTGGTTGGCCGAGAAAATGCCGCTCGACGTGAGCACGAAAAACGTTTCGGTCCACGTACGGCTCGAGACTCAAAACTTCGAGCGGTGTGTATGTGACCGACAACATGGCCGACATATCGAGCGGCACAATATTTGCAATCGCTGCTGCGTCGGGCAACAGTGTGTAGTTTTTCGAACACAGCCTGCGAACAGTTGTTTGCGTTTGCGGCGACAAGGCCGCCCAATTGAGACTCCACGCTTGGGCCCAACTGCGCAAATGGGCGAGTCGAATATTGTCTGGTGAATCCCTATCGCACTGTTCGATGATTTGTCGAAACCGACGTTGGCACGAGAGATTCGATAGATCACTGATGCGCAGCGGTGCGTACATGCACGCTTTGAGAAAGCGAGCATCGTCAAGTGCCGACACGAGTTTCGGGTGATCGCGAAACGTATCGATCAACAGATCCTTGTAGACGTCTCTTGCATCGAGCATCAGCGACGCAACGTTTCGCAGAGATGCCCACGTGTCTCCGTTTTCATCTCTGGCCACGCGATAGAGTGTCTTTAAGAGCGCCCAAGCATACGACACAAACAGAAAGTGATCGCGTCGCAGCGCTCGCGAGATCCAGATGAACAGATTGCGAACGGCCAACGTTTTTCGGTGGCACATGTTGGCGACGACGCAACCAAAATCGTCGCAGAGCGTATCAATGTCAATGTCGTGCCGCAGACGTGAGCACTTGTCCAAGTAGAGATAGCATGTGACACCGGCGCGTCTCAATTTCGGTTCGTCTTCAAACGCGAGCGTCACGCGGTGCTTTGTTGCCAGTTGAAAGGCCAACTCCAAATGCGGCAGTGCATAGTCGTGTTCGGAGAGCAGCGACTTGATCGTTGTCGAATCGCGTTCAGAGATTGCACTGCTCAGTGCAAAGCCCGGAAACCTGGTTGACAAAGCGCACTTGTGCATCGCAAAAACAGACGGCCACTCGCTTCCATACGCCTCTCGCAAGCGCACAAGACTCTCAACATCGGAGATGCAAGCGGCCACACACTTTTTGAACAAGCCTGCAACCTTGCATGCGGGATGGTCGAATGGAAGAATGATATTCAACAGGCGCTTTGTGGCGGGTTGCGGCAGGCCATTTTGCCAACGGCCAATGACCGTGAGTTGTTTGAGCAGCGCCTCGGTGAGATGTTCTTCGGGAACAAACGTGGGCTGACCATCCATTGCGTTTGGTGGTCGTCGATTGCCTTTGTGGCTGCCATAAAGAATGTAGAGAAAGAGTCTTGCCGACGGACACTCTGCGTAAAACGGCACCGGTGATGCGGCCGCTGTCGGGCAAACCAGGTCGGCGTACTCTTTTGTTGACATTGTGTAGGCGCTTGTGAAAACGTTGATGATTTCGCTGCGCCGGTTAGAGGTTTTTAGCCACGTAAACAAGTCGGGATAATTGTGCAAGTCTCGCAAGATATTGGGTGCAATACGACGCACGAATGACAGCAACTCTTGCGAATTGCACACCGCTGACATTTGTCTCACGAGCAAGATCTTTTTTTTGTCATCTTTTGTAAACATTGTTTTGTTGTTGTCGAAAATGGTGAACAGAGTGTGGAAAGAAGCAAACTTTCCCGATACCATCTGCAAAACGACATCTTCGAAGCGTGCAATGTTCTCGCTGTCTGTGTCGTCAATAGAAAGATCTGCAAGCGCGTTGTAGAGATCGCAGCGGTTCGAAAGCGTCTGGCAAACGAGCAGAGCGCATCTTAGGTTGTGTCGATTGTGACGCGATTCGCAGACAATTGTGTGCAAATGTTGCGCGTCTATGTGTTTATCAGCGAGCATGTTGTAACAGTCGTCCATAGAGTATCTGTAAGTCGACCAGAAAAATGCCGCATTTGACCCGACATAGTGAAAGCCCTCGGGTAAAGTGCGAATAGACGTCGCTTTGCACAGTGTCGAGAGGTCGTCGACGTTTCCAACCCATCGAACGACCGCAGCAAGTGGCGCCAAATATTTGTGGTTTGTGAGAACCCACAGTGCTGCAAACGCGTCGGCAGGCAAATCTTCTTCAGTGGAATAATTATTGTTGACGAAACGCTCTGCAATTTGTGCCATATTGCGATTTTGTCCGATGCCCATGAGCAGAGTGCTCAAGCCCACACCCATCGCAGAGTGCTTTGTTTCGCTATCAATGAAACTCCACAAACATCGATAGTCATGATACTGATCATCAAGTGCTTGCATCAAGTGCACTGGAGCGTATAAATGTGCCATAGCGTAATTTCGGCACAGCAACGCCGCTTGAAAAATGCTGCTGGGAATAGTTGCGCGATTTCGATACGCACGGCGCAGGAAAACGTTGTAGACATCCACAGTGCGTTGCGTTGTACCTGCGTGGCAGAGTAGATCATTGTACGGCGACGAAAATTGGTTTGCTTGCTTGTTCATGATGACGCAGAGCACAATCGAAAGTGTCTCGGGATCGTCGCGACACGCATCGAGTGTATTTTTTACCACAGTCCGATTGAGATGTTGCAACTCTAACAGCGAATTTAAAACGCCGCGGTGTCTTTGCTCGTCTGCCAAACTCATCTTTCACAAAGAAGGCGTTTCAAATAGATTGAATTTTTTTGCCGGCCCGGCCTGTCACAACGATCTGCACGGTCAATCAATAGAACAGCTTTAATCTGAAACCTTTTTTGCGACAAACTGGGCAGGCAGCTTTCATGTCGGCGGCGCCAAACGTGGGATCGCATTTTTCACAGTGCGTCACGTGTCCGCATTCTTTGAACGCAATGCGTCGTTCGTCGACCATACAAACGATACACAGTCGGTCGTCTTCGTCTTCCCATTCCGCTTGCTCTGTGTCTTTCGGCGTCTTCTGTTTGGCCGCATCCAAAAACCGCTGTGTGTTTGCGTCGGGCCGGAACTTTAACAGCGCAAATATTTCCGCCATTCGACGCTGCGAAACCAATTTATCGAGCACATAGGGCACATCGATGTCAAAATTATTGTCGCTTTTGGAATCACCAAGGTCTGCAGAGACGTTGTCGAGGACGCCGATAAAGTTTTGTGTGCTAAGCTTGACAAGCATCGCAGAGTCGGAAGCAATCTTGCGCAACACAATGTCATAGTCGTACTGCGTGATGAACGGATGGACCAAAGGAAGCGCGGTGGGATTCTTGAGCAGGTCTGGGCAAACATAGTCCAATCGAAGTGGCACAATGTTGCCGAGTTGTTCCGAGACGGCAGATAGGGCTTGAATAAACTGACCGCATGTTGCAGAAAGTGCCTCTGTGGTGTCAAAATCGTCGTCGGCGAGCAGCCAAGGCCACGCGAGATTCCATTCCGGCGCCCATTGTGCCGCCATCTCACTTTTGCAGCTGCCACTCGTCAACAGCCGTGCTTGTGCCCGAAATCTCTCGCGCAATCTGTCCCGTCCATTTGTCTCGGACCTATCAAACAGCAGCGAAAGCGCGACGTGCTTGCTTATCGCCACATAGATTGTGTCGTCACAAATGCACCGCAAAAGATCCGGTCGCTCTGCGATGTGCGCCACAGCCAACTGCACGTAGGCAGAAGTGTCCCGCAAGTGTCTGGGATCGTGATTGAACAGCTTTCGCAACAGACTTCCCACTCGACACTCGTGGATTTGTTGCCGTTCGGCACAAGCGTTGTCGTTGTCGTACAAAAATATGGCCGTTGCGTAGGTGGCTAAATTCGGGCACTGCTTGTCGATCGCTTCGTGTGCAATTGTATCCCACTCTCGATCGCGACTCTCCACATGTTCAAAGTCCATGCAAATGTCGCCAGGAGAAATATCTGTTCGCGCAGATAACTGTTTTTGTGCATACGAAAAGCAACATAGTCCCATACTGGCCATCACGGGACTTTCGCGGAGCAGCGACAGGTGCGCATTGAGAGACTTGTGCTCTGCATATGCCAGCACGCGGCTTAAAAGCTGTCGTGACCACGCCCGTTCGATTGCGAAAAGTGCTGAAAATGTCTCGCTGGTGCCAAATTGAGCCTCGTGAAGCAGTGCGTCATCAAACCAAGTGTCAGGTACAGATATCGTCTCGCGTTTTGTCGACAGTTCAACGAGCAGATTTGTCCACCGTTGTGATCCAAACAGAATCTCACCTCTGCAAACGTGCAATTCAAGATGCGCCAGCATCGGAAGGAACACAGCAGAGTGTCTGCAAAATGCCTTTTTTGCACACTCACTGCGCTCCACGACAGGAAACACCCACATCGCCCAACGTCGCACCGCTGCTCTCACGTCGTAAGTGGGAAGCGATTGTTTTCTTATCCAATGGGACAGAGAATCAAACGCATTGTCGATATCTGCGTCACAAAAGTTTAGCAATGTCTCTGGATTCGTGTGTCTGTCAAATGTCAGCACGTTGGTCGGCTTTTCTCCGACAAGCAGGTAGCGAAATAACTTTGTTTGTGGCCGGTCTGTGAAGAACAGGTTGATTCCTTTGCTTTGATTGGTGCCACTGCTATCGACATCCCAGGTTTTAAATTCGTGCTGGCTTATCAGAAACGAGTCGACTCGATAGTCGTTGACGTCAATTTTTGCAGCCTTGATGGCCGATTGCGCTCGCATCGCTTCTTCCCGACAAACATTGTCGTCAATGTTGTCAAGTGGCTGAAAAAACCGGCTTCCCGTTTTCATCCAAATAAAAAACGCCTCGCAATCGAGCAACATAGCAAGGCCGCGTATCGACATTGGTGTACCAATGAGGTCATTTAAAAGAACCACTCGGTCGTGCACACCAATTTTATCGTATATTTCGCCAAAGAGAAGTTCGAGAGCCGACCAAAAATCGTTGGGCCATGCGTCGAGATTCTCTTTGTTTTCTTGCAAAACCCTCTTCAAACGGACGACGAAACGGTCGCTCCGTGTGTCCTTCTTTGCCATCTCGGCGATGAGCACAGTTTCGATGATTGGAGAAAACAGCCGACCATTTGATCCAAAGTAAGCCATTCCGCGTTTTTTCAGAATGAGTCTCGCAAACCTGGCGGCTGCCTCAATGATGGCCGGTGATGGGTTGCTGATGGCACCAAGTTGCCTGTCAATTTCTGTGATAAAATCGAGAGACGAATGATTGGCAAATGATCGACTTTCTGCTCCAAACCTGTCACTGCAATGTTGCACCAAATGCTTTTGAGCAATCAAAAGTTGAGTCGCGTGCTCTGGTGAAAGCATAATTGTGCAGATGGCCGACAAGGAAAACGGACACTCAATAGTTCCGCTCGCGAGCCATGCCACCAATGCCGTTCCCAAATGTGCGTCTGGTGTGCAATTCGCGTCTGCAATTGCATGTTTATGCAACCAGGAATAACTCGAATGTCGGCGCATACAGCGCAGAAGCGTTCCGAAAGCATGGTCGATGCCACAACAGAGCATCTGTTGCCAAAGAAAATCATAGGTGGGGGCCAATTTAGCGAAATCGGAAATGTGTGTCGGCAGGAAAAAGACGGCAATAGCATAGCATTTTGACAGCAATGCCGCTTCAAACAAGTTTCTCGGCGGAGCATCAAACTCTGCATAGCACTTTTTCACATGCTCGTCGGACGGATCGATGTCAAAAGTGAGTGTGCGTGGATTTCGGTACCAAGTTGTCACGCTGCAGCGCAAAAGTGCTATTGCAACCACCGCAGTACGTTGACTTGCGCGCAGTGGTTCGGTGAGTGCCACTTGGACATCGTAACATGAGACTGGCTCTGTGCACGTCTCGCACAGTTTTTGGTAAGCAACACATTTGACAGGTGCTTTGTCCGCATCATGAGGCTCCGACAGCGCTGCTGGTTCGGCTCTGCTCATCGTTGCGAAGAGAGTCTTTTTTTCGATAGACAAAAAAAATATGCGGTCGGCTGTTGGGCGCATGCTGCACAATTGGTTTGAACGAACGGTCGCTCGCTGACAATATTTTTTCTGTGCAAACTTTGTCTCTCACAAAAAGCAGAAAGCGCACACATCAACTGTACATAAAAGATAGGCGTTTAGCGCACCACAAAAAGAAACCAATGAAATCGTTATCGAGCACAGCCAGCCAGTTTTCACGATTGGTCGTCGCCAACGCGACCCAGCCCGCTGCTGCACGTGTTCCTGGTCTCTTTACAACGCTGTCAAGCAGTGCTGCATCAGCCAGCGCCTTTTCATCGCGCCGTCCAATCGATCAACTGTCGCACAGGTCGCAGACGTTTGCAGCTGCCAAAAGCGCGGGCAATTTTGACGACACACCTGTGCCTGACGCTGTGCAGCAACCGCTGAGGAAACGTAAGCGCGAGTTGTGTGATTTTTCCGATGCGTCTTCTGACGATGCCGAACCGACAGTGGAAATCTGTGTGGATGACGAGAAGGACGCCGCCAGCAGGGACTGGCAAGTGGTTAGCGATCACACGGGACGCAATCTCGACGCATTTCAGCGCAACGTCGGCGTGCGCGCGATTCAAGACGTTCTCGACAGCATGTTTGCCGCCTGCTCGGCAACAGGTCAAGGAGACCTGTGGGACAACTATGGCTGGCGAGAGTATCTTGTCAACCAGTGGATTCGCCAGACCTATGGTTTTGCAGACATCCGTCGATCGAGTGGCCGCAGCGGACCCGACTGTGAAACGACGAGTGGAGAGCGCAGCAACATCGAAGTGAAAACATCGCTTTTCAAAAAGCGCTCGCGCTTGACACGCGCCTACGAACTCGGGCAATTTTCGCGTCAACACACAACGCAGATTCGTGACGCAGCACATCAACTCGATGCTGTCGTTTATGCTATATTTCAGAACGGATCTACTTTGCCCATCTGTTTATTCTGTCTGCATAGCCGTGACGCACTCGATGTACATAGCAACCTCATTGCAAGTGAGCAGCAGAGGTTTCTCAAAACGCATGCGGAAAAAAGTGCCACATCGCACCGTGGTGGCAGGGACACAATAAGAATCAAGGCGGGCAAACTGTGTCTTGCATTGTCACACGAGACAAGGTCGGCGAGCGGGGAGAGACATTTTCAACCGCTTGCCGGATTTGAGGTGTGGGTGCACGGCGAACAATGTACAGATTGGAATCTCTTTACCAAACAGATCGTCGAAGAGAGCGGCGTCTTGTTGCTGTCGCGAAAAGCGAAAAGCGATCTCGGTCGTCACAACAATGGCGAACAAAATACCGATTGAAAATAAATTGAAGACGTTGCAGCGATGGGGTTTTGTAATGCGGTTTCCAAACAACCGACACTGTTTTGAAAAAAATATGAGTTACTCGGACGATGTGGATCTCGAAAGAGAAGACGTCAGCATTGGCAACGTCCTCTACAGTTATCAGTGGAACAGCGACACCAAGCATCGCTTTTTTCGCGTCGAGAGCAAAAGCAAAAAGAATTTGCCGTGCGGTGTGTGGTTGCCAAACCTCTACGGAGAGTGGACCGACATTCCGGGCTCTGCTGGACAACGTGAACAACGCACTGTGCGACCAGACTTGTCTGCAATTGTGCCGTCGTATTACACCAGTCAGCTTTCTCTCGGTGGCGAGGGCCGGACGAAACTGCGTTTCAACAAATGCTCGTTTGACTACTACGACGCCAACATTGTCCTGACAGAGTCACGCACCAAGCCGGGGTCTTGGTCTGCACAACATCAGTATGATTGAGAAAGGTTGATAAAATTATGAATCGCGTCGGGGTTGCAATTAAAATGCAAGTTTAATCTCGTCCCAGCATTGTGTTGGAAAAAGAAGAGAGTTTTCCGAAAAACACATCATGTCTCTGAAGATCAGCGCGTTTGACATTACCAATGGCTGGAGCGCAGACCAATATTCGCTGCAAAAAGGAAGCACCGTGCGGCTGTCGGTCAACGTCTGCGAAAGCAAAGTCGAATCGATCGAATGGCGCTTTGGGAACACTGCCAACGCAAATTCGCAAGAATTTTCTCCGAAACTAGTGTTTGTCACCGACAACAATGTCCCCGGCGAAGGCTACGTCAATGTGTCTGTATTTGTGACTCTGCGCAAGCCCGAGCGAAAACTAAATGCCGCGCGAAGCCTGCTGTTGGTGCCGCGCATCGACTGCGAGACACTGTATCAAAAGCCGTGTCACACGTGCCAATCGCGCTACGTTGACCTCGTCGGCGTTGTGTTGTGCGAAGCACTTGCGCTCGGTGATCCGTTTGGTGGTCCGGAAGACTTTGCGTGCGGCGGCGCGTGTCTCCAGGATTGTCCGCGCTACGAGGTGCGCATCGATCCGCTTTCGCCGACGCGCGTCGGTGAGTACGGCATGTGCTGCGTGAGCGCCAACAAGTATCTCTACGGCCCCGATGGTGCCAACGACACGTGCATCGACCTGTACAAGGAAGATCTTCTCGGTCGCAACAGTCGCTATCCACCAGTGCAAGCGAGCGTCTGCGTTATGCCGTGGGATGCGTGCGTTCGCATTGACCGGCGTGCCGGTTTTCAGCGACGTATTCACCTCGGTGCCGTCTCTCAATACCTCATGCCGGAAACGGCACACGTAGAGTGGGAGATTCGCGACATTGACTCGAACAAACTGCTGTGGACTCAAGACACCGGCCCCTGCATTGGGCTTTTGTACGACTTTTGCCGAGCCGGCCGTTTTCTCATCACTGCAGAGATCTCTGTGCCATGCTGCGACACCGTCTCTACGAGTGCTTATCTCTGCATTTTGGAGCCGTGCTGTGAAAGCAATTGTCAAGACGACTATGTCAGTTATCCGAAGAACGAAAGTGCGGAAGACGCGACGCACACCGGCAGCGGTGGCGAAGAAGGCGATGATGATGAAGAAGAAGAAGGCGGAGAAGAAGATTCAGCGCCAATGGCGTCGCCCCCATAGTGTTGTCCAGTAAACAAACAAGCAAGCGCTTTTTTGCCAACAAATTCAAGCAAGCAACCCTGATCAGGTTGTAGGAGTGTAGTAGTATTGTTGGCAATATAGCGCCGGTGCAGCAACAAACATTGTTTTTGGTCGTCCTTCTCGGTTGGTGTTTGCACTGCTGTCGCCAGTGTCGATCTCTTCCTCGGCATCATTGCCGGCGCCAGTGAGCGATATCAACATATCGGTATAGTCTTTTGCTTCTTTTTTGGATGGGAACCACTTCATCATTGAAGTCACTCGCCCTTCTGTGGTGTGGGCGACGCACTGCCAACGATCCTGTTGCAGATTGCTATGGTAAGTGTGTGTAATACCACACGTTGATTCGCACATGGACATCGATATATATGGACAATACTCTGTTTATATACTAATAACGCTAGATAAAAACAGAGAAAATCTGCCCGCGCAAAATTTTTTTGTCGATCGCGTTGTGCACACACACGCGCGTATCTCTGCTCAGTTGGTGCAGCAATGACATCGGAAACGGCCATCGTGGCACACGCCAACAAAATCAAATGCTTACAGCGGCGCGTGCAATATTACACAAAACAGTTTCCGATTGTTGATCAGATACGGCGTGCTGCAGACACGTTGTTCCAGTGCTCTGCCGAAAGACCGTTGACAGACCGGTTTGTCTTTTTATTATTCGCCTTTTTCACGGCGTTTGGTGCTATCAAACTATACGCTTTGCTAACTGCCTGCCGTCTTCCACAGCATCGCGTTGGTTGTGAATACACATCAAATGGTTCACGATTTGGCGTGCAGAGAAACCCTGCCACATGCAATGTGGGAGACCATCCACAGATACTATTTTCTGCAAACATTCATTCGCACGGGCTTGGCGACGGCCAGTAACCCGACCCGAGCGTTTATGTCCCTCGTAGAGCGGCATTCTTCCTACAAGCCCGACACAGTTCCATACGTCAATTATATTGGGACAAAAATGCTGTTGGCGCGCGCAAAAGCAATCGTCAATGCACTTTTGCCAACAGAAAACACAGACGTATTTGCTTGTCTGCCGACACATGTCACCGCCAACATTGTCTCCTATTGTCTTGCGCAATTTTGTTCCGGTGCCTCGAGCCACTATCGCGAAAGTCTGTGTTTTGCTGTCCAGGAACTGGTAGAGGTGGCGCGGCAAGAGAGGACAATTGTCAGCCTCGAACATTTGCAAGTGGCGCATCGCAACATGCTCAAGAAAGCCGAATGGGAAAGGAAAAAGTTACTCACGCTTGTCGAAAATTGCGAGACGCATCATTGCGGCGCGGCAAAAAGGCGGAAGCACAATTGACTGCTTGCGCGCGCAGGAATACAGAGAGTTTTGCAATCTCCCCCAGGCTGTCTGATTTTGATGCACAATGTGTTGGGAAATAAAAAGAACAGACAAGTTGCACGTACATATGGGTACCACGCAGAGTTCACTCGGTCAGGGTCCACCGCCGCCGCTCTATCAGAGAGGCTCGTTTGTGCGTGTGCTCAACAACCTATTTGCACCGCCAGGCGCTCGCTTTGACCGCTCATCACGGAATTGCGAGATAGGTGTCGTTGTGGGCGGGCAGGGTCTGACACATCACGTTGTTCTCTTTGCCGATCAAACGTGCCGAGCGATTGAGACGAGCGCGCTGAAATTTGTTCAGCGCGTTTCAAGGCGACACCGAAGCCTGCTGAACAATCTCGTGGAGAAAGAAATGCGAGCGCGATTGCGCGACAGATTACGCAACGTCGCAGACTTTGACAGACGCTGTGCGTTTGCGGTCGGTGAAGTTGTCAGCTTGGCGCATGTCGACGACGCACTGTTGTCTGAAATAACCAATACAAATGTTGAGCAAACGAAATTGGATTGGAGAGCGCGCAACAAGCAGCATCCTTTTATCGGCGTTGTGTCGTGCGCCGCCGCCGTAGCGTGCGACGGCAGAGAGGCCGTACTAGTGACATTCGGTGCGCCAGTTTTGAACACAGTCGCTGTGGGCGCGGAACATCTCGCTGCACGTTCCACTGCAACCGTCGCTGTCGACAACCCAGAGCACGCCAAGTCCCTGGAACGTTTGGCTTGCATGGTCAGGGAAGAGTGTGGCAGGGAGCGTGCGCGCACAAAAGATGAAATGGCTGGGGATAGCCCGGCACCTGTCGCATCGCACAGCGATCTAGTGCGCATTTCAAAACTCGAAAGTGTATACCAGACATGGTGTGTCAGAGGAGTTGAGCAGCTGTCTGCACCAGTGCGCAGTCGAGAGCAGACACATCGAGCGCCGAGTGTGCCCGCCAGTTGCTGCGGCAAGCGTGCGGAAACGCTGATGCGCATCGATGCGCTTCTGCAGCACATTGACAATTTGGAGCGACTGTTGATTGAATCGACTAATCATCGCAAAAGCGACGGTGGCCAAGCGCGCTTGCGCAAACAAAAATCGACATTCCGCCAACTATGAGCGACGCACATGGCTGCACTCTTGACACCGACGACGGTGTTGGCGGAACAGTTTCTGTCGTCACTGGTGCACAAAAGGTTGGCTCCACACCCGCCGACGTGCAACTCGACGTGGTTGTCGGCGCCGATGTTTGCCGACAGACGTTTACCCGCGATAAAGCACACAATCGATGCGCAACGCGCAGTGTCGGGGGCACATTGACACAGAAAAAGTACGGCGTAACTCCGACGCACACATTCTTTGTTCCCGACAATGTTACGAGCGTCTGGTTTCGCGTAACGGGCGGCGGTGCGGCGGGAAATTGTGTTGATCCAAAACTGAAAAAGGGCGGGGCCGGAGGCGCTGCCGGCATTGTAAAGATGTGCCTGCTCGACGTTGTGCCCGGCCAAAAGTTTGAAATTGTAGTCGGTCGCGGTGGCCAATTCACGAGCAATTTTTTGCAGCAAAACACATCACTCAGCACACAGCAATTGCTGCAAGGCGCGTACAGCATTCGATCGGCCGAAGCATCGATGGTCGTCGATTGCAACACGGAAACGATCGTCGCGATGGCAGAGGGCGGGGCTGGTTTTTGTGGCGGAGAGTCACTCGTACGTGAGAGCAAATCGCAGAGTGGCATTGCCGCGCTTCACAACGGCGGTATGGGCTTTTGCAACGCCGACAACGAGTGGGTCGGCTACGGTGGCGGTGGCGGCGGTGGCGCTGGTGGCGGACGGGGCGGCTGTGTACAGTCAAACTGCCGTGCAACGAGCGCTGGTGCCGGCGTAAAAAACAGCGGCGGCGGCGGCGGCGGATCTGCTTTCCTGGTCGACAGTCCGTGCGCGAGGCACATTGTGCCCGGCGCCGGTGCCGACGGCCACGTGCAAGTCGAGTATTGTGTCGAAACGCACAGAACACCGTGATCGGCTGGCTAGGCAGGCAGCGTGCGAACACTGTGGAATTGTGAAATCGAATCTTTCCGCTGCAAACTCTTGCAGCGGTGACAGCTGACAGTGTTGGCAGGGAATAAATATAAATATGGAGTGTTTACAAAAAAAACATTGTCGGCAAAGAATGTCTTCCTCTGCCAGCATGCTGACGCCTATCAACGGCGCACCGGGCGGCCTCAAGTTTGGCCAACCGCTGGGAAACGCTTCGCAAATGCAAGATGCTTTGGAGCGTGCCGCGCAGAATATCGAGATGCAAGGTGCTCTCAAGCCGGCTCGCAAAGAAAAGAAGCGACGCCGGCCAAAGATTTCAGGCAAAAAAGTGCGAGAGATGGTTGGTGCCAAGTGGAATGCCGCAAAAGCAAAAGTGGGACAGAAGAAGCAGCTGATCAAAGAGAAAGTGATCAAACCGATCGACAGTGCCGCGGCGCGCACCATGGAGACCGACGAACTGCTCACAAAACTCGAGTTGGTCTTTGATATTCTGAGCAAAGAGCCGTTTCGAAGCTACTATGACTATTACACCACCCATCTGCCGGGCTTGACGGCGGCGACGGTCCAGGGCGAACAGAGCGATGCCACGTTGCCCGTCGACTATTTCGACAACATCAACGTGCCGCCGAGCGAGCAGCCGGCCGAAGTGAACGAACAAACACGTCAGCCCGGACAGTTTCTGCGCGGAGAGGAGGAACAGTACCATGCTGCGGTGCGCGAATTCTATCAGGTGACCATGGACCGCATCCACGAACTGTGGAAGGCGCTGCTTGTGGCTATTGACGACACCGACACGTGGTCGCATTGGGCTCGCTCGTGGATCAGCAGCCCGGTCACAATTGTGCGCGACGAGGCCGACGCACTAATTTCTGCGCTCATGTTGACGCTCGAAACAATGTGCACCGGCAACTCTGAGCAAGATGTTTGCCAAGTGCGAGCGCGTGAAAAGAAGTTTGACAGCGCGCGAATGACCGGCATGTCACTCGATCTCAACCAACTGTGGCAGAATCACTGTGGGGCTTCGGCGACCAAGTCGTCTCGCGAGGGCTCTCTGCTGTGCGATCTCGGTCGCAACTCTTCGTTTGTGCAGCTACTGATGCGCCTGCGCACCGTTCCGCCACCGGCGACTCTTCGCGACAAGAGAACCGATATCGTTGTGATTCTCATCAACGGCGTGCTTGGCGTGCTGCTTCCCGAGAGCGAGTATTGGCAAGAGATGTTGGATGATCTCGACACGATCGCCGAACCGCACAGTGCTGCAGAACGCGCTGAATTTGACAGTTATGCGAGCAAACGGGACGCCGCTGCGCAAAAAGAGGCCGAAGCAAGTGCCGAACAGGGTCTCTTTGGTCGTGTTGGTCAAGCGGTTGCCGGAAAACTCGGCGAAGTGGCGTTTGACAAGGCGGCGTATGCGAAAAAGCTGCGCGACACCAAGCGTCTGCGCATGAGCGGTGCCACGTTTTCCGCGCACGATCTCGACTGGATTGCCGACAAGCTTGACACGATTTTGAAATTTGACGCTGCGCGTCGCGAAGTCAACAAGCTGCTGGCAAACTCTGCCGGCGTTGGACTGGAGATTTCCTGAGTGCAAAATTCATGCGAGCGAATAGGCAAATCGTTTCTGAATGATTGCAGTAAAACAGAGCGCACAATACTTTACACATCTGGAACACGCCACTGGCCAACAAAGGTTTGATTGGCCGCCGCACGTTGACCGCGGCGTCGTTTCTGACCCGGTTCGTTGGCGCGAATTCCCGGGAAAGCATCGCCAACTGTCCTGCCGCCTCGACGCTGGGCTCGCACAACTGGCTGACACACTCCGCTGCGCCCAGCGAGGGCTCGCACACCACCGCGCTGGGCTGCAGGAATGTCTTTCCACCGACAGGCAGCTGCGCCGGCCTGTTGGCATGTTGCGCGTGTTTGGCGGCATCCACACTCTGCCGTTGACGCATTGCGTTCGCCAGTGATCTCTGTGGGCAAGCGACTCGCGTGATTCGCACGACCCGCACCCCCAAGTGAGACTTGACGTGCGGCGTACAGTGCATTGCGCAAACTATTGAATGCAACGTGGTTGAAATCGCGGACATGATATGCGTTGTTTCCGCGCGCACCCTTTCCGCGAACACACTTGTTGCCACTGCGATTGCGCACAAACTCGGCAAGCAGTTGTCTTATTTGCGGGAGATTTTTGTTGCGTGTTTGCTGCACAAGCTGGCCGACAGTGCTCACGGGAGAAGACGCATGGTTGGCCATTTGGTGCGCGTAGAATGCACCGATAAACGGCAACTCGGAAGTCAGCGATGCAGCCGTCAGACGAGGCGCTGGAGCGCGCGCGCGAAACAGCAGCACATAGTCGGCAACTGTGGGCGCCTGTGCAGGTGGCATGGTTGGTTTATTGTAGTCGAGGGGTTGGAGCGAAAAAATTGCGCGATTCGATCGTCCGGTCACATCGAGCAAGCAAGCACAGAAATGAGCAGTGGGGTTGAGAAAACCAAGAACGCTTTTCTCAAAGCGCTTCAAAAATTCTGTTTTGTTGGACGCGAAGAAAAACAGCTTTGTTTGAACATCATGAGCGCTGTGCAAAGCGACGATGGACGCTTTTCAAGTGCCGAAATTGTCGTTTGGTTTGTCGGGGCGGCATACCTCGGTCTCACGAATGTTATCAAATTGTTTTTAAAGTTCAATAAGAACCTTTTGAATGCTGTTGTGAGTGAAACGTGCTCACATGTTTGGAAAGTGCGTGGCAGAACTGCGCTTCATTCGGCAATATGGTCGCATCATCCCGAAACAGTCGATTGCCTTATTGAAGCGGGAGTTGACTTTGACGCCATAAACAGTGCGGAGTGCACTGCCATTCACCTTGCCGTTCAGAGAGGTGCATACGACATATTTGAAAAACTTTTGGCTGCCGGTGCCGACGTTGACAGGGCCTGCAACATGCGACTGACACCACTTTGGTGGGCAGCCTTTTATGAATATGAAAGTGTGCTTCGTCGCCTAATTGCAGCTGGCGCCAACGTTAACATAGTCAACTACGACGGAAGAACACCGCTCTACCTTGCCACCTGTTATGGCTCCCATTCTGACAAAAATGCCACACACTTGCTCGCTGCTGGTGCAAGAATAGACGCGCAAGTCATCACCACGGCTCGTCCCCAAATGGCTCGGCTTCTCAAACGCGTTGTGGAATGGCGTCGTCTGCTCGACTTGGCTCTGATGTTCCAGCCGCTCAATCTTCCCGTCTTGGTCGTCCAGGAGATTTTTGGGCGTCTTGCACACTATCCGCACAATATACCGTCGCGATCGCGCACGTGGAACCTGCTAAAGACCATAAAGCACATTTCAAGGTGAATTTTTCCGTTTATTACGATTTTGCAGACATCAGCCTTTTGAAACCTTGTGCAATATCTTTGTTTTGGAGCAACGCCGCACCAGCTTCAGCCACACCTTCTTTGCCCAACGCCGCACCGGCTATGTTTGCAACTGTACTTGCCAATGCAAGTTCGTTGCTTGCAGGCGCGGAAGCGGGTGGTGTTGCCACTTGCGGCGCGACTGCAGCTGCAGCTGGAGCAACAGTTTGCGGCGGCGCCACCGCCATCTGCGGCTGTTGTGGGGGAACAAACGCGGGAACCGGCGCTGGGGCAAACTGTTGTTGCATCGGTTGCATCGGTTGCATCGGTTGCATCGGCTGCATCGGTTGCATTGGCTGCATCGGTTGCATCGGTTGAATTGGCTGCATTGGCTGCATTGGTTGCATTGGTTGAGCGAGTTGCATTGGTTGAGCAAACTGCGGCTGAAGAGCATCTTGTGACATCTGAATGCCCGAAAACTGTCCGGGAATAAAATCACCGTGACCCTCTGACGAAGACAGCACAACCATCGCACCGACCGAGCCGACGATCATCATCAGTATAATGCCGGCAATGATAAGATAAACCCAACTGGGAATCGATTGTTCTGCAAACTGAGAGTGCTTTGCGGTAAAGTCGTTTGCGACCTTTTGTGTAACAGAGGTAATCTGCTCACACTCTCCCGAAGCGCTTGCCGATTGAGAAATATTGACCGAACCGCCGATTCTATTGCCGAGAAACTTGTTGCGTTGCAGTTGCAACATATCGACGGTGCACTCGAGGTCCGACACTGCTGCGTATTGGGTTTCCATAATGTTTTTCAACTCGCGCGCATTCTCCTGCGTTGCTTTGCTGTAAATCTGAAAAGTAGCTGCTGCACCCTTGTCCTGCTCCATCTGTTGCAGCGCCTCATCCACAATTTCATTGATCACTTCCGATTGATTGTCAACCTGCTGCACACAAACGATAGCTGCATCTGCATTCTGTGATATGTTGATGTCTCCGTCAATTTGATTTGCGCGGAAATCGTTTTCGAGAATCTGGGCGACTTCGATGGGACATTTTGTAGAGTTTTCAACAGCAAACTTGTTTGTAGCCCTGTTGAGTGCTTTGTTGATGTTTTTTTGATGATCAACACTGGCCGCGGCACCCATGCTCGTGGAATGTGCGTGTGGCGGGAAACGCGAAACGCAGATTGTGTTTACATACAGTGAGGTGTATGTGAATATTTTTGTGGTCTGTTTAATCAACTTGATTTCGCAGGCACGCAATCAAAAAAGAAACACTCATTGCGGATTTGCCGACGAGCGTTGTGCAACGTGCGGGTTTTGTCGGACATCGGTATCGTCGCTCGGCTGCAGCAATTCCGCTGACGTACCACTGTCGTTGCCACTGTCACTACTACCACCGTCGGCATCTGGCGATGGCTCTGTCTGTGTGATGCTCTGCAGGCCATTGGGAAAGATGAAGTCGAGTGCCACAAACGCCAAGTAGACGATCACCGTCACAATGAGAGCGGTCACCCAGTGAAGATCGCCACGCTGGAAAACCAAAAAATACACAAACAACCATCGAAGTGCCGGGCCAACAATGCCACCAAGATTGCCGAGATCAGTGATTATTTGAGGACGTTCCGGCCACAATGTGAGGGCCGCACTCGCCGTGAAAAGTGGTGCTATCGCTTCAAACATATCGGTTGGGAAAAATGAGAGGGCTGACAAACGACCAACTGTTCCTTTTTTGATAGATTTCAACACAGACAAGAAAAAAAACTGTCGCGCGACGCGCCATCGAGATTTGGTCACGCAAAGAGGCGAATCATTTTTCGGGCGTGCGGCACACAACACCAATAACAAAAACAACAAAAAAAAACAAAAAGAGGCCGACTGTGAATGTCGTTGCCGTTGCGCGGAAACTCTAGCCTGACCCGTTCGCACGATTTGCTCACCCGCCTAAATAGAGATGCAACGCCAAACAATGCGCCACGCGAATCTGTGGCGCAGACCGACAGTCTCTTGATACAACCCCACGATCACCACTGCGACCGACACCAATCCGAACGATCGGCGTCCCAAAAGAGCCGTGGCACGTGCATTGTTATTGTGATTGTCTCGCTGTGCCTCCTTGTGCAAGTACTGCAGACATTTACATTGTTGTACATCTATAAGAGTCAAGTCAGCCCACTCTTGCCTCAGACAAGGCAGACACTTGCAAATGCGCACAACATTACCGAGGAGATCTTGTCGCCGTCAACGCAGGTGGTCGTCGATCAAATCAAGTACCGCATTGTACCGAGCGTCTTACAGAACTTGCACGTGCTCTACGCACTGCCGCATTTCATCAACGAAACCGAAGTTGCCATCGCAGAACTGCGCAGGCTTCTGCGCCGCTTTGAGCCTCCAAGCCACCATCTGAGCGACGCTGTGGACTGTGTGGGCGCTTTTGAGCAGCTGAATTAAATTCAATTTGTGCTGTGTGTATGTGTCGGGTAGTGAAAAAAAGAGCGAGCCTTTTACTTTAGAGGCGCCGAAAAAACAGTTGCGCCAGAGTCGCGCGCAAAAGCGAGCGCTTCACCGAGATTCTCTTCCAGCACACAGACAGTGATATTGTCCCTGCACAACACCATCGAATCGGTTGGAGTTGCGAGCGGATACTCGCACGCGTCGCCGCTCATCTCGCGCGTCTTTCCGGGAATGTTGGCCGCAATAAATTTGGCATTATCCGCCCACAGTGAAAGCATGTGCCGCTTTCTAGTTTCAACCGGTGCGACAGAAATAAAGTTCATGACTTTGCGCACATACGCGTGGCCACCGCTGCCCTCGATGTGTGCACACGCAAGCTTTTCAAACTTTTTGTAGACAACCACGCGCTTTGCGACCCAGTCGCCGCCACCATATATGATCGCCTCCTCAGTGGTACAATCGCCAACTTGGGATGGAGCAATGCCTGGAACACCGGCGACAATCTTGTCAAGTGCCGCCTGGTTTTCGGCAAATACTTCAATATCAACGCGATCACTGGGGTTCATTTTTTGTGAAAGCGTTTGTTGGTGCAAAAAAACGTTTGAAAACGCGATTGGATTGTAAGTCGCGACAATGCACGACTTTTTTTTTAATTCTCGCCTGTTGGAGCGTTGCATTGTGGTTCACACTCTACAGCATAAACGACACACGCAATGGCGCTCGGCAATGTTTAAGCGCGGCGACCCACTGCTTTCGCAGAGCCGGTACGTCGCGAATAACAACGAGGTCAGACACATTGACACCATGTCGTTGAAGCAGATCGATTCCGGCACGCGCAGAACCGCCAGTTGCAATGAGATCGTCAACCAAAATGCAGCGTCTCAATGAGCCATCGGGCATACGAGCGGCATCGAGGTGCGTTGGTTGCAATTCAATGGTATCGGTGCTGTACTCGGTCTTGTACGACACCGCTTCAATTGGACGTGCCTCATCTCGAGGCAATTTGTCCTTTTTTCGCAGTGCAATAAACGGAACGTTGAGCAACGCGGCCGCGACCATACCGATGCACAGACCGCGCGACTCTAGTCCCGCAATGAAAAACCCGTCACGGCCAGCACGCAGACGTGCATCGGTTGCTGAACAGACAGCAGAAAGTCGAGCGTAAAACTCGCGACTCCATTGTGGGTTGGCGAGCAAGTGGAACATGTCTTGAAATTCAACGTGCGGTTTGGGGTAGCCGATGTAAACCGCCGGCGGGCTATCAAGCGCTCGCGTCAGTAGATCTGTCTGCGGCATTTGCGATTTGATGATCACTCTGAGCGACGCCACAATCTGCTGATGTCGGCTCGGGTTTTTCGGGCTGACAAACTTGAACCAGTCGTCGGACGGACATTCGTCTCCACTGGCACGGCGAATCGACTCACCAAAGGTCTCCAAGAGACCGTTTGAAAAGCCGGCACGCAAGTGCTGCGTTTGGTGTGCCGAAAGCCGCGCACAGTACTCTGACGGAAGCGGCACAGTGATGCTTTCGTCGCTCGCGCCGCAATTGTACCAGCGTGTGAGGCCGCCGTTTGTCATTGCAAGCACTGCGCAACAATCGACGGCATCGGTGACTGTTTCTTTGCCATCTGGGGTAAGAGTGCACTTGGTGGGGAACACCCAGTTTTCGATGACGAGAAAGAGTGTGTTCCAACTGCCAGCCTCG
>Ga0193961_1000184_pt1 | contig 25145 bp, 20 predicted proteins | sample FB_4_MG_FD_140371 | JGI IMG/M metagenome (GOLD analysis project Ga0193961, IMG submission 140371) | Microbial mat bacterial communities from the Broadkill River, Lewes, Delaware, United States - FB_4_MG | ecosystem: Environmental > Aquatic > Freshwater > River > Microbial mats | place: USA...
GACATTATTTCGATAGCGTTAGTGTGTTTATTGTAACTGCCATAGGCTGAGTAACCTTGAAAGCTCAGTGGTCTTTCAATAATACGAATAACGATTGTTTGAGTAATCACCAGTTGATATTGCGCTAAAAAATAAGCCGCCTGCTGTGCGCCATCGCAAATCAGTGCTAAGTCTTGGGTACTGGTAGCGATGACACTCACGGGTGTATCGCTACAGTGATAGGTGTTGTGTCTGGCTGTTGCTTGACCATTTTGTGTTGTAGTAGTGGTATTGATATAAATATCACTATGGGCCATTAAGCTTGCAGGTGTATTTACGTCGCTATTGACTACACTGTCTATTGCTTGTTCGTCAGCATTGACTGAATCGCTGATACAAAGCAGTGTTATGAGTAGCAGTTTTACTATTTGTGATTGTTTGCTTTGTGATAACTTTATAGTGGTTTGTTTTTTAGGGTAGCTTTGCATACATAGACCTCACCGTAAATGGATATATATAGCGCTGTTTGCCATGCTGTTTACTGTATGTTCAATAGGTTATAGCCGTTATTGTGTCTTGCAATCTTGCAATAAAGTATAGCAATAGAGACGCTCTGTATGAGTATGGCATATATTTAGGGTGGCGGTGGTATATAGCGGGTGTGTTGGTATTGTATTGGCGTTGCGCAGGGTTGTATCGAAGGTGATCATAGTGCGGTGTTACCACCGCTGTATATTGTGTACTTGTCTGCTAATGGTGCATTGCAAAGTGGCTAAATATATTGCGCATATCATTCACTACCATCACCCACTACCACTGCTGGTGTATATTAACGCTAGGTTGTCGATTAGGTGCCCGGTAGCCTTTGCGTGTGTTGTAACGCTGTTTTATACGTAAGGCTATACCCAATATTATCATTAGTAAACTTAATGACAAAATCGCTATAACGACGATGTCGCGATTTTGACGCCCCATTAACGGTACTAAAAAATTCCATTTATGCAACAGTGAAAATGAGTAGCGCTCATAGCGTGTGATTTGGGTGGTATGGTCCACTACAATACCTGTGATGGGGTCAATAAAGATACTGTCTTGGGCTGTGTTATCAAAGTTGATTTGCCAGACAGGCAGCCGCTTATTGCGAAAGTCGTATTCAGGGCTAAAGTGTGTGATCAATCGTGTATGGTTAATACTGTCAGTATGAGTATTTAAATAATCAGCCGCTACTTGTTTAGTGGCATCTTCATCACTCCAGTTAGCCAGTGTACCCTCGAGTGTGAAATATAATGCGCCGCGTTCAGTAGCAATGCCTTGGTAGCGCTGTTTGTTCGTGATAGATTTTTCTATCTGTTGCGTCTGTTTTTCCGTGTGATTCTGTTTGAATACCTGTGATGCTGCTGGTGGTAAACCGATTCGATAAAGGGGGTTGTTGAGATTATCGTTCACCAGCGAAATATGGTGGAGTGTTTGGGGTAGTGCTGCAAAATTTATCGCTAATTGATCCTGTTGATGGTGCGTTGGTGCCTGTTGGGGCAATTTCAATTGCTGTGTTATTTTTAAACCACTGGTATTATCGCCATAGGCAGATTGCAGCAAGTGATAGAAGCCACTGGCACTTAGCCCCAGTAGTGGCAACCATACAATATAGGCAATACGGCGATGCCAGCGCCGTTTAGCATCGATAATTTTACGGGCTTTAAAGCTAAACAGTAAGCCAATGCCTGCCAGTATAAATAATAGTAATGTGCCAACAAATAACCCCACAAGAATAACGCGAACAGTATCATTGCTGTCTAACCAGCTCCATGTGTGAAGCCATTGAAACAGCGTTTGCAGTGAACGTTTCCAGTCATTACTGATACTGGCAAGAGCGGCAAGCTCGGTATAAATATATAACGTTTTATTGTCTGCTGTTGCGTATTGAATTTTATACACCGGTAATAATCGGTTGACCCAAGGGTAGCTATTATCGAAGTGGTCTTGTTTTGTTATATGAGTGACGGTTGCGCTATTATTACCGAGATAATAGCGTCCTAACCAGCGGGCATATTGCTCATCATAATCGGGCAGCTCTTCACCAGTTGCTAGATCAAAATAACGCCTTGGCAAATCGTTATGTGGTGTAACTTGTAACAACACGGCATCTTGCGCGGGTATCACTTTAATCACTTGGGCGCGCGTTATTTGTTGTTGTTGCACAATGCGCGTTAGTGCGTGTAGATGCTCAGCACTAATAGCGGCCTTCGGTGGAAAAAAGTGTGCGGCTTTAGGGCCTGTCCATGACAATAGAGGATGAGTCAATGCAGAGAGAATATACAGTAGTAGCAATGCTGCACCGATCCATGCGAGAAAGCGATGCCAGTGTACGCTGGTGAGGCGCAGAGTTTTCAGTAGTGACATGATAGTAATATCCTTTAAAGAGCGATTGAAAAACCAAGATAAATAGCGCGGCCTTGGCCTGGTGTGAAGAGCCTATCATTTGCATCGCCTTCAAAAACTGTTGAGACATTTGAGATATAACGCTTATCTCTGAGGTTTTCAACCGAGGCAAAAACGCGCATATTGTCGTCAACATCCCAAGCTGCTGTTAGCCCTAGCAATGTATAACCACTAGTCTGTGTTGTATTGGCATAGTCGAGGTAGGGGCCGTCGGCAATGTGGCGTATATTGAGTGTGGTATACCAATCGTTCGTATTATCAAGGCGCAGTTCAGTAATATAAATCACATCAGGTGCACCGGCGAGGGTATTGCTACCAAATTGAGGGTGGTTATCGAAACTAAAGTCATTGAGTGTCAAACTGTTGCGCCAGCTAAATGAAAACCCATTGCGCTCTAGTACATCAATGGTGGGGTAATAATTAATACCTAGCTCTATGCCTTGGTGAATGGTATTGCTGGCTGAATTAGTCGTAATGGTTGAGTTGGGGCGTATTGGGTTTTCGGTATCGATAAATTCATCACTGACTTTACTGTAATACAGCGCTGCATCCCAAGTGAGGTTGGCGCTTTGACCGCGGGTGCCCACTTCGACGGTCAGTGCTGTTTGTGCCTTTAATGGATCAAAGTCACTTACACCGCCGGCGGTTAAGTCACTGATACCGGCAGGCTCAAAGCTTTCGCTGATATTGGCGTACACTTGGTGGTCATCATTCAGTGCCCACAGCAGTCCAAGGCTTGTACTCATACCGTTTTCTGTTAGCTCACCGGTACCTTCTTCTTCGCGAAATGCATAGGTATATTGAGAGGCAAGAACTAGTGTCACTGTGTCGCTCAGCGGGGTGCTCCATTGCCCAAAAATAGTCGCATTTTTAGCGTTTTGCGTGTCCTGCGAGCTTAAATTGCCACGACTACCAAAGTTATTATCCCAGCGTTTAGCATCGTTTTCACTGGTATTCGCCATTAACCCCAGCGACCACCCCTGTGTGGTACTGTCATTGTTGAGGCTGCTTAAGTGCAAGGATATACCGTACTCATCTTCATCTTGGTCGATAATGCCGGCAAAGCGCGTAATAGCATGGTCGAGCGAGCGATTAGACCACCACAGGCTAGCATCTAATTGTGTATGGTCAAATTGTATGCTCGTTTTATTTGCTAGGCGGTTTACAGTGAGGTTGCGGTCCCAGTCGTCTTCAATGGGGTTGCCTGCCAGTAATATGGGGCCTGCACTTATGCGTGGTGTAAGAGCGGTATCAGGGTGGTTCAAGGCTTCTTGCTCAGAGACACTGCCGGCGAGTTCAAAGCGGTCATTGACTCGGGTAATATAAAAACGAGTTTCAATACGCTCGTTCACTTGCCAACCTATATTGCCAAAGCCATAAACACTATCGACATTGCTGTGTGCGCGAAAACCATCGCTGTTGAGTGTTGATAGTGAACCATAATAATCGACGACACCTTGCTTGCCCGTTGTGGTGAGGTTAGCTCGGCGAGTATTAAAACTGCCTGCTTCGATACGAACACGGGTTTCTTCAGGGGAGTTTTGCCCTGTCGGTGTGACTATATTAATAGCACCGCCTAGTGCTGCGGCACCCACGCGCATGCCACTAGCGCCTTTAAAAACTTCTAAATATTTAATAGAAACAGGGTCGATTTCTTGAAATTCAGTAATACCACTGGCGCGGGTAATAGGTACTTGGTCGCGATAGACAATAATGCCCCGGCGCTCAAAAGAGGCGTTCAACCCCGAGCCGCGTATCGATAAACGGCTTTCGCGTTGTGCTGAGGTGTCGGCGTATACGCCGGGAGTAAATACCAGTGTATCGCCTAAGCTCTGGGTAAAATTATCACTGTATTCCTGGGCTTCAACAAAGCCAATACCAGCGGGAATTGTTTCTAAGTATTCACGGGCTTTGCGAATAGTGGGGGATGTCAGCGAGCCTGTTGTTCCATCATTTTGGCCAACGACGGTGAGTTGATCAAGCGTTTCGGTGGCGGGTTTATCTTGCCCTAACCCCTGGCTATAGCCTTGTTGTGTGGTAATGCATAACGACAAGCTAACGCTTGCGAATAAGCGCACATTCATACCTAATGACCTTTTATTATCTCAATAGTGGTGCACAGCCTTGTCTGTACTAAACAACAACGGCTAGCGGTGATTAATGGATAGTGAGTGAGAATTAACTAAAGGTGGGGGGGGCGCGTGAAAACAAATAATTCAGAAGAGTGTGTTGGGGGGGTAAATTGGTTTGAGGTTGATAAATTGCACAGGATTGTGCGACTGCGGTAAGTTCAAAACGCAGGGTCGTTGTTAGTGTAAGGTCATCGTGGTTGAGATGATTATGACCACACAGGGGGCATTGGTGAGCGACGGTAGTTGAATGTGTGGGCAATGGCTCATTATTGAATGAGCGGCTATCGACCCACTTGAAGCCCTGAGGTGTACATAAGAGAATGCGGTTACTACCATTGTCGGCATCTTGTTGCAGTAGTGATGAAACACTAGCGACAGCAGGTGTTGCCGAGTTAATGAGTAACAGGCAAAGTAGGCCGTAGATAATACGGTGCCGATAGCGTAAATAGCGATTCATACCAAGGCCAAATCTCAGGTGGTCGTATTGTAAGCATTGGCAAATAGGTGGCCAGTGTTTTTAGCCGCCAGATAACTTGCAGATAGCTTGCAGATAGCTTACAGGTAACGCACGGCTATGCAACCACGCTTGGGTGATAACGACATGTATAGTCGATTAAGGGTATCAATGTAGCAACATGCGCAATTTTATACAATACTCATTAATGGCTCTTTTATATAATACACAGATGACTTTTGGGTTCTACGCAGATGGCTTTCGAGTTCTACGCAGATGGCTCTTGGTTGATTTACCGATGGGGCTATTACGACTATGGGGCATTGACTCAATGACAAACGGCATGGGTATGGCAGGGTGTAATGATAGATAAGGCAATATTCAGTACTATCGATGCAATTGGTGGGCTTGAGACAGTGCGCGCTCAATACCATAAGCAGCATTTCTCTAAACATGTTCACGAGGGTTATACCATTGCGCTGATTGAGCGTGGTGCACAATCGTTCTACCGCAGTGGTGGTACTCATTTGGCGGGTACTAATAGTATTATTTTGGTTAACGCAGACGATGTGCATACTGGCCAGTCAGCGGCAACTCACGGTTGGGTATATCGTGCGATGTACCCTTTGCCTGCACACTTTAGTGCAGCGTGCGCCACACTTTTTACCAACAATCAAGGTGTGCCTTATTTCCCTAAAGCGGTGGTCGAGGATGAACACTTAGCACCACAGCTGCGCACTTTGTTTAATTGCTTAGAGTCAGGTGCTAATGTGTTGTTTACAGAAACATTGTACTGCTCTGTCATGACCCAGTTGGTGATGCGCCATTCAAAAACCCGCTCAATGGTTCATGAGCCTTGCAGTGCGCAACCGGCTATTGTGCGAGTGAAAGCGTATATTGATGACGAGCCAGAACGTGATATTAGTTTGAGTGAATTAGCCCAGCTGGCCGATCTTAGTGCTTATCATTTGGTTCGCCAATTTAAAGCCTATACAGGTCTGACCCCTCATGCGTATCAAATACAGGCGCGATTACGTATGGCCCGCACTCTACTAAAGCAGGGTGTGGCTTCTTATAAAGTAGCATTGCAGTGTGGTTTTTTTGACCAAAGCCACTTGATTACACACTTTAAGCGCACGGTAGGTATTACACCTAAGCGCTACCAAGATCAAGTAGTGCACTCTTCACTGTTGGTTAAATAATGACAGATTCACTCACTCACCATGAGACAAGCCCGCGATTACTCGGTCGTTCCAAGCTGTGTGTACAGGCATTGATCGATGTGTTCCCATTAGCGCTGGCCATGCTCCCTTGGGGTGTTTTATGTGGTTCTTTGTCTATTGAAATGGGGTTGAGCGCTTGGCAGGCACAGTGTATGTCGCTGTTTGTTTTTGCCGGTGCCGCACAGCTATCGAGCCTTAACCTGTTGGGGGTGATGGCACCACCTGCGGCTATAGTTAGCTCTACGGTTGTTATCAGTTCACGGCACCTTTTGTATTCAGCGGTATTGCGCAGTGATGTTGCGCACTTGTCGTTGCGCTGGCGTTGTTTACTGGCCTTTTTGCTCACCGATGAAATGTTTGCGCTCGCAGTGGCCTTTAAACAAAAGTACCGTTACTTTAGCCCGCTGTATGCATTAATTGTTGGTTTAGGTATTTACAGTGTATGGAATATCGCTACTTTGATCGGTATTGTAGCGAGCCAGCAATGGGCAGGCTTGTCGCACTTGGGGTTAGAGTTTGCTGTGGCGGCGATTTTTATTGCTATAGTAATACCCATGATTAAATCATTCCCTATATTGGTGGCGGTGCTAATCAGCGGTGTGACGGCGATTATTTGCACGCAATTTTCCGTTGAAAATGGACTTCTAATTGCGGCTGGTTTGGGGATGCTGGCAGGGTATTGTTGTCCGCCTAAGGAGGCGCGCTAATGTCGTGGTGGGTAATGGCGGTTATGGCGTTGGTGACTTTTTCTTGCCGGTTTTCATTTTTTAACACACTGATAAATTTTAACTTTTCCTCTAGGCTTCAACGGCTGTTAAGCTTTGCTGCACCGGCAGTATTAACCGCTATGTGGGCACCAATTGTGTTTATGAGTAATGGCCAAACATTGGTAGCCACCTTATGGGACCCTTTTTTAATAGCGGGTTTAGCTACAGTCTTAATGAGTATTGTTATCCGACAAACATTGCTGGTGGTGATATTGGGGATGGGGTTATTTGTGGCCATGCAATATAGTGTGGCATAAAAAAGGGCGGGGAAACCCCGCCCATCAAGTCGCTACATACTATCTTTCAGTAATAGTATCTAACTTAGCTAAACTGATTCATGGTGTTATCTTTACCAGAGGCTTTCAGTGCAGCATCGCCTGAGAAGTACTCTTTATGGTCATCACCCATGTCCGATCCCGCCATGTTTTGGTGCTTAACACACGCAATACTTTGACGAATTTCTTTACGTTGTACACCGGCAACATAACCTAACATGCCTTGGTCACCGAAGTATTCCTTCGCTAGGTTATCTGTTGATAGCGCAGCGGTATGATATGTCGGCAATGTAATTAAGTGATGGAAGATACCGGCTTCACGCGCTGCATCAGCTTGGAAGGTGCGGATTTTTTCATCAGCTTCAATTGACAATTCTGTTGTATCATATTCAGCACTCATCAGATTAGCACGGTCATAAGCTGAAACATCTTTACCACTTTCTGACCAAGCATCAAAGATTTGCTGACGGAAGTTCAACGTCCAGTTAAATGATGGTGAGTTGTTGTAAACCAATTTTGCATTAGGAACCACTTCGCGAATGCGGTTAACCATAGCGCCAATTTGGCCCACGTGTGGCTTTTCAGTTTCAATCCACAGTAGGTCAGCACCATTTTGTAATGAAGTGATACAATCCAGTACGCAGCGGTCTTCACCGGTTCCTTGACGGAATTGAAACAGGTTAGAAGGTAGGCGTTTAGGACGCAGTAGTTTACCTTCGCGGTTTAATACCACATCACCATTGTTCATTTGCTCAGGTGATATCTCTTCACAGTCAAGGAAGCTATTGTATTGGTCGCCTAGATCGCCAGGCTCATTGGTTACCGCAATTTGCTTGGTTAAGCCCGCACCTAGTGAGTCGGTACGTGCAACGATAACACCATCATCAACACCTAGCTCTAAGAAGGCGTAACGTACAGCGCGAATCTTCGCTAAGAAATCTTCGTGAGGTACAGTTACTTTACCGTCTTGGTGGCCACACTGTTTTTCATCAGATACTTGGTTTTCAATCTGAATACAGCACGCGCCGGCTTCAATCATGCGTTTCGCAAGCAGGTAAGTGGCTTCTGCGTTACCAAAGCCTGCATCGATATCGGCAATAATAGGTACAACGTGTGTTTTATGGCTGTCAATTTCTTCTTGGATATCAGCTGCTTTAGCAGTATCACCTGCATCACGAGCATCGTCTAGTGCGCGAAATAAGCCACCCAGTTCACGAGCATCTGCTTGGCGTAAGAAGGTGTATAGCTCTTCGATCAAACCGGAAACAGAGGTTTTTTCATGCATTGACTGATCAGGCAATGGCCCAAAATCAGAGCGCAATGCAGCAACCATCCAGCCGGACAGGTACAAGTAGCGACGGTCAGTACTGTTAAAGTGCTTTTTGATAGAAATCATTTTTTGCTGACCGATAAAACCGTGCCAGCAACCCAGAGACTGCGTGTACTTAGAGCTATCGCTATCGTAAGCTTCCATATCTGCACGCATAATCTTTGCAGTATATTTTGCGATATCTAAACCAGTTTGAAACCGGTTTTGTAACCGCATACGTGCTACGCTTTCAGGGTTGATAGCTTTCCAGCCTTCACCCTGTTGGCTAATTAAGCCATCAGCATTCGTAATTTCGGTTTTGTAGTTAGACATCGTGTGCTCCTATACAGTTTCAGTAAGTGATTGTTGTGTGTTACTTGTTTTTGCACTTTTAACGCGTCGGCGGTAAGCGTGCAGTACCGGTTCAGTGTAGCCACTAGGCTGCGCTGTTCCTTTGAGTATCAGCTCTTTTGCTGATGCAAATGCCGTGCTTTGTTCCGTGTCGGGTGTCATCGGAATATAGCCCGGAATACCAACGTTTTGCTGATCAACCACAGCTGCCATGCGTTCCATAATACCGAGTACCTGGTTTTCATTGCAGATGCCATGGAGTAGCCAGTTGGCAATATGTTGGCTTGAAATCCGCAAGGTTGCGCGGTCTTCCATTAGCCCTACATTGTTAATGTCGGGCACTTTTGAACAGCCAACACCCTGTTCTATCCAGCGAACCATATAACCCAGAATACTTTGGATATTATTTTCAAGCTCTTTACTAATATCCTGCTGGGTAATTGATTCACGATCTTCTAGTAATGGAATGGTTAAAATATCGTCGAGCTTTGCGGGTTCGCGATTTTTTAACTCTTCTTGTATCGACAGTACATCAACATGGTGGTAGTGCATCGCATGCAATGTTGCTGCTGTTGGCGATGGTACCCAGGCCGTATTTGCACCTGCACGTGGATGGCCGATTTTTTCGTTCATCATTTTTTCCATTTCATCAGGCATGGCCCACATGCCTTTACCAATTTGTGCTTTTCCTTGAAAGCCACACGCTAGGCCAACATCAACGTTCCAGTTTTCGTAAGCGCTAATCCATGGTTGGTTTTTAATCTCTGCTTTGGGTAAAAATGCACCTGCATGCATACTGGTGTGAATCTCATCACCGGTTCGATCTAAAAAGCCAGTATTGATAAATACAATACGTTCTTTCGCAATACGTATGCACTCTTTCAAGTTAACTGTCGTGCGGCGCTCTTCATCCATGATGCCAAGCTTAATGGTATTGCGTGGCAGCGATAACATATCCTCAACGCGGCTAAACAGCTCACAAGTAAAGGCAACTTCATCAGGGCCATGCATTTTTGGTTTAACAATATAAATACTGCCTTCGCGGCTGTTGCGAATGGTTGATTTTTGCTGAAGATCAATCGAGCCTATCAATGTTGTGATAACGGCATCGATAATGCCTTCAGGCAATTCTTGACCACTGCTATCAGTCATTAAGTCGCTATCCATCAAATGACCAACGTTGCGAATTAATAACAGGCTGCGACCATGCAGGCGATAGCTATCACCATCTTTTGAGGTGAATATTTTATCGCTGTTAGGTCGGCGTTTAATTTGTTTGCCACCTTTTACAAAAGAGCTAACAAGATCGCCCTGCATTAAGCCTAACCAGTTGCGGTACACTTCAATTTTATCTTCAGCATCTACCGCAGCAACGGAATCTTCGCAATCCATAATGGTGGTCAGTGCTGATTCCATTTGGATATCATCGACACCAGCAAGGTCTTGAGCACCAATATAGCCGTTGCGGTCAATCTGTATCTCAATGTGTAGGCCATTGTTTTTTAAGACAATGGACGTTGGGTCACTTTTGGGACCATCGCAGGCAACAAACTGTTTGTTTTCTCGAAGACCACTCATGCTGCCATCGGCAAAGGTGGCCAGCAGGTCTTGAAAGTACACCATGTAGCTGATGACATCTTTGTGAGAGCCGTCCTGTAGTGGGAAAGCATCATCAAGAAATTCTTTCGCATAGGCGATCACTCGGCTGCCACGAGCAGTGTTATACTTGCTTGAGGCTTTTAATCCTGTGGATTGAGGAATTACGTTCGTGCCGTATAGGGCATCGTAAAGGCTGCCCCAGCGAGCATTTGCAGCGTTTAGTGCAAAGCGGGCATTTTTAACCGGCACTACTAGCTGTGGTCCAGCGATAGTGGCGATTTCCTCATCTACATTGGTTGTTTCGATACTGAACGGAGCACCTTCTTCAACAATATAGCCAATTTCTTTTAGAAAGGCTTTATAGGCTTTAGTATCAAACCTTTTACCCTTGTGGGTTTTGTGCCAAGCGTCAATCTGGGCCTGGATGCGGCCGCGGATACTACATAGCTCTCGGTTACGGGGAGCCAAGTCACTCATAAGGCGGTTAAAGTTGTCCCAGAATGCTTCCCTATCTAGTGTCGTCAATGGCAATACCTCTTCATTGACGAAGCGGTAGAAATCTTTATTGACCAGGGTTTCCTGTAAAGCGTCAAAATTTTTCTGTTGTTCGAGAGGCATATTCATACTATTGTCCTTAATCGTTAAGGGGTTATTGAGTTACTTTGGCTTACAGTGAAAATACACAAAAGTCTTGTTTTTCTGTAAGTGTTTACAGTGTAACAAAACAAGCGGTATAATTTGACTATAGAAATTTTACAGTGTGAATTTTACAGAATGAGAGATAAAAAAAGTTTAATCCGAAAAGCGCACTTTTTAGGCACCAAAATCCGCAATTTGCGCAAGCGTAACAATTTGACGATGGAGGATTTGTCGGCCAGATGCGTTAAAACTGACGCCAATGCCGCGCCATCCGTGTCCTACCTGTCAATGATCGAGCGAGGTAAGCGTTTTCCTAGTGAAGAAATGCTCGGTGTGATTGCCAGTGTTTTTCAGAAGAACGTCGATTGGTTCCTGGATGATGTCTCAGAAGAGGATGCCATCATGCCGATAAAAGGTCGCCGTGGCGGTATCGCCGGGATGGCCCTTGAGCCCAGTTTTCTCTTCTCTAAAGAGATTTTACAGATAGTCGTCCCTGAAATGCTCTCCCAAACCGGGGTTTCAGGCCATCAGTTTGCCCATTTATTAATTCGCGCTCACCAAGAGAACAACCAAAACCATTTTCCCGACCTAGAGCGCGCGGCTGAAGAGGTCGGGCGCAAGCAAATGCCGTTGACTCTCGATGCGGTTAAGCAAATCTGTAAAGATATGGGCTTGGTCATTAAATGGTTTGATCGCCTACCTGATGATATAGCCGATGAAATGGGCGGGCAGACGAAAACATTGGTACGCTCTTTCTTTGAGCCACCCAATATGATTTATGTGAACAATATCCTTAAAGCACAGCCGGTACGCTTAAAGTACGATTTAGCCGTGCATATTGGCCACTGTGTACTACACAACCGCGATGGGCTTAAAAGTGTGATGGTTGCTGGGCGTAACTCCAGTGGCAGCCTACAAAGCAATCGCTCTCATATTATTCAGTCATCAGCGGTGGATGCCCAGGATATTATCCATGCGTGGCGTGACTTTGAGTGTAGCTTTTTTGCCGGTGCGCTGCTGTGCCCGAAGGTGCCTTTCCGCCAGCTGCTCGATCGCCATGCTTATGAGGTCAATATTGGTAAATTTGTCGATGTCTCCACTTCAGTAGTGATGCGTCGAATGACAGCGGTATCGTCATACCCACACTGGCACTACTTTGATGCCTACCCGCCGGGTAAATTAAAAGCGGTGTATCGAGGTAATGGTATACCACTGCCTTGGGGGAATATGCGCATGGTGCAAGACCCCTGTCAGCACTGGGCTGTTTTTCGTATGATCAACATGCAAGCAGAGACTACCTCGGCACAAATATCGATTTTAAATGTTAATGACCAACCCCGTATTTACTGCTGTGAGTCAACGAAAGTAAAAGATCTTGCTGGCAATGACCATGTGTTGTGTGCAGGCATTGATATGAACCCAGCAATAGAATCACAGGGTAAAGATGCCTTATCGCTGGCGGAGGACTTAAAAACTGCCTGTGTTGGCAACGGTGGTTCTGTGGCTATTCCTGGTGCAATTAAAAAAGATTTAATGAGTGTGGCTAAAATTCTTAATATTGCCTGGGTTGAGCGGGGTATTGAAAATTACTCCAGACTTATTTGCCCGCGCAGTAGCACCTGCCCGCGCGAACCAAGTTGCTATGAAAATGATACTGCTTGTGAAGCTGAGCTAGATATACGTGAGGTGCAACAGCAAATCATTACTCAGGATAAATAGCCCTATATTGTTAATACTTCAAGCTGGCGCCTAAAGTTTCAAATCGGTAATAAACTATCGACCCTGTTACACTTAGGCGTTATAGTCACCTTTTCTTACAGTCACCTATCTAGTGGTTGTTTTTAAATGCCATTAGGTAACCATCTTTTAATCATTGTTTATTATTGATACCTCGGAGACTACTCTTATGTTAGTTGTGCGTTGTTTATGGGTGCGTGCACTTGTTATGGTGTGTGCAGTGTTTTGTAGTAATGTGGTCAGTGCTGATGCTGATGGCGAAGAAAAAATAGCCGCTAAAGCGTTATCGAAAACCATTTATTTAATCACCGGCAAAGGCGGTAATATGGGTGCCTCTATTGGAGAGGATGGTACGTTTTTAATCGATGATAAATTTGCGCCGTTAACGGGCTCGATAGTGAAACAATTAAAAGCCTTGGGCGGTGATACACCACGTTTTGTGATCAATACCCACTGGCATGGCGACCACACAGGCGGCAATGAAAATTTAGGTAAGCAGGGCGCTATTATTGTGGCGCACGATAATGTGCGTAAACGGTTATCAGAAGACAATTTTTTAGAAGCATTTAACGCCCAGATACCTGCACTGTCGGCGATAGGGTTGCCAACGATTACCTTTGCCAACGAAGTGAGCTTTCATTTAAATGGCGATACGGTTGAGATTACCCATATTGCCAATGCCCATACCGACGGCGATAGTGTTGTGTTGTTTAAGAAAGAAAATATTCTACATGCGGGGGATCTTTTCTTTAATGGCTTTTACCCTTTTATCGATATTCACCACGGCGGCTCATTAAAAGGTATGCTTAATGCTGCTAACCTAGTGTTAGATATGGTTGATGACAGTACACAAATTATTCCAGGCCATGGCCCTATGGCCGATAAAAAAGCATTGTTGGTCTATCGTGATATGCTCAGTGATGCCTATGAAGCCTTACATGCACTTAAGGCTGATGGTAAAACTGTTCAGCAAGCTATAGCAGCTAAACCATTGGCAGCACTGGATGCGAATTGGGGCAATGGTTTGTTTAAGACCGATCGCTGGATCGAATTGATTTACGATGGCCTAGAATAGACACCGCGTTAATGCTGGCCAGCGGGTTTTGCGCTCCCCGCTGGTGTTTACCATACACCAGTTAAGTATTGGCTATTTAGGTATTAGTTAATTAATATTCTGGTTGCTGAGGTGTGATAGGTTTTAAATACGGGGTTGTTTTAACTCTATAGAGGTTAACATCCCTTTTTTGTTTACTCTGTTACATTGTAGGCTTGCTGCCATAGTGAATGGCGTCAATCCAATAAGTTTTCTCTCCTGAGGGTGTGGTAATTGTCACCTCATCATCGCACTGCTTTTTTAATAATTGTCTGGCCAGTGGTGAATCCATACTAATTTTTGCCGCCTTCACATCAAATTCATCAGGCCCAACAATCTGATAAATAAGGCGATTGTCATTCTCATCAATCAGCGTTACCCAAGCGCCAAAATAAATGCGACTTTGATCGGCGGGGATTTGATCGACAATAGTTAATTTTTCTAAGCGCTTAGTGAGAAAACGCACGCGGCTGTCAATTTCACGTAGACGTTTTTTGCCGTAAATGTAATCGCCATTCTCGGATCGGTCACCATTTTTGGCCGCTTCGTGAACGGCATCGGTTACCTTGGGGCGCTCTTCTTTCCATAACTGTTTTAGCTCTGCTTCCATGGCTTGTGCGCCCTGTGCGGTAATATAGGGTGAGCCTTGTGTACGTGGTGGTCGCCAGCGCCCCATAACTAGTCGCTCCCGTTAGCGGTAAGTTTATCGATGGTTTGTGCATCCACAAAGGGCAATTCTGGTAGTGTATCTGCCGGTGTAAACCCTAAGATTTTTGCATAAAAAGCCAGCTCGCAGTTAAGTGCATAGCGAATATTATCTGCCTGGCGAAAACCGTGCCCTTCATTTTTAAAGGTGATATAAGCAGTGGGAATTTGTTTATCATAAAGTGCTTTTACCATTGCTTCGGCCTGATTGGGCGGAACCACTTTATCTTCCAGCCCCTGTAGGAAAATAACCGGGCATTGTAGCTGTTGGCTGTGGTGCAGCGGTGAGCGCGCTTCATAGTGGTCGCTACACTCAGGGTAGGGGCCAATTAATGAATCCAAATAGCGCGATTCAAATTTATGGGTATCTGTGGCCAGTAGTGATAAATCGCCAATACCATAAAGGCTTGCGCCGGCTTTAAACGTATCCTTAAACGTGAGTGCGGCTAGTACTAAATAACCCCCGGCACTGCTGCCGCGCACAATAAGACGCTCGGGGTCAACGTATTGTTGCTCACACAAAAACTGCGCCCCACAGCAGATATCATCGACATCAAGAACGCCCCACTGACCTTGTAAACGCTGCCGGTAGCGTCGGCCATAACCTGTGCTGCCACTGTAGTTAACATCCAGTACGGCAAACCCTCGGCTGGTCCAAAACTGTATTTTCATATTGAGCCCGGTTTGTGTGGCACCTGTTGGGCCTCCGTGGCACATGACTAATAGCGGTGGGCGCTCACTAGGTGGTGCTTCTATCTGGCCATTAGTTGGTGCGTAAAAAAAACCATGGACAGGCAGTTGTTGGCTATTGTTAAACGTGACTGGCTGGGCAGTAGCGATAGTGTCTTCAGCAATAGTATTTTCTTGGCTACTTGCCAGCAAATGAATCTGACCATTTTGCCAATGATAAAGACCGGCTGTTGTCGTCGGTGTCGCACCAATAAAGGCCCCGTTGCCTTGCTGGTCGCAGGCAATTCCCTCGATATCACAAAAGGGCGTGTCTATGGGGGTTAGGGTGTGGGCTGTTGTGTCGATAGTGCCCAGATGCCAGTGTCCTTGCTGGGTATAGGTGCACAGTAAGGTATCATCGGCCAAAAAACTATAACACGACATGCCGAATACCCATTGAGGCGTCGCAAATTCCGCGCCCTTAAGCGGTGCTACAGCAGTGAGAGTTCCTGTGTGAATATCCGCTTTATATAGATTCCACCAGTCGCTGCGATCAGAGACAACAAAAAGCTCACCGCTAGGGGACCACTGCGGCTGAAATATCGATTCACTGCCATCGCCGACAAGTACTCGGGCGTTGCTGAGCCCCGCAGTGCTTGAGTAATCAGCTAGCCAGCACTGGGTTGCCTCCCAAGGCATATGGGGGTGGTTCCAGCTAAGCCAGCTAAGCTGTTGGGTGTCGGGAGATAAACGGGGATTGGAGTAAAAATCATTACCGCGTGCGAGAACAGTCATTGTCTGGGCTGAGTCTTCTATTGCGGATTCCTTGCTCGAATCTGGCAGTGCAATTGAGACGAGATAGTTTTCGGGATGCTGTTGCTCACTGTTGTGCTCTTCGCAGACGGCAATTAAACGCTGCCCTTGTTGGTCTAGGCAAAAATCGCTGTAGCGGTAGGGGCCCTCAGGTGTAATGGCTATAGGTATAGGGTTGGGCTGTTCGGTATCGAGTCGGTAAATTCGTTGGTCATCGTTGTGGCAAAAATACAATATGCCCGCATTAACCCGGTAGCTACTGCCGCCGTATTCGTGAATGCGTGTACGCACATTAATCGGGGCGGGAAGCAATGTGCGTTTTGGTTTGCCTGCGTCAAAGCAAACAACACAGCTGCGGCCTTTCTCTTCTGGTCGCGATTCTAAGCAATACAGTATACCCTTGTCCCACTGAGGCTCACTTAAACGAACAGTATTGGTGGTGAGGGCGTCGGCCCCCAATGTAGAGGGCCAACTTCCATAAGGGTATAGTGGGTGTTCAGTATTTTCCATAAATCCTCGCTATTGCGTTAATATTGCCTTTTAGGTGACATAACTCTCATTATCACTGGACACACATGGCTTTTAGTACACAGATTCTACCTCAACTCCAATCTAAGCAACATGTTAAACGTTGGGTTGTGGGTTTTAGTGGTGGCCTAGATTCCAGTGTGCTGGCTTATATGGTGCATCAATGGGTGGCCAGTGGCGCTCTAGCACAACCATTGCATTTGATTCATATAAACCACCAATTATCGCCCTTGGCTACTGACTGGCAACGGCATTGTGAGCAATATGCAAAGGTCTGGGGTGTAACAATTGAGGTCGTCAGGGTTTCTGTCAGCGCCGATAAGCACGGTATTGAAGCGGCCGCACGCGTACAGCGTTACCAGGCTTTTGAACAATTGCTTAGCGCGGGTGACTGTCTTTTGTTGGGGCACCACCAGAACGATCAGGCCGAAACGCTATTATTGCGGCTGTTGCGAGGTGCTGGCGTGTTAGGGTTGGGCGCTATACCTGCTGACAGACAGGTTGGGCGACACCCATTGCTGCGACCGCTGTTAACCATCAGCCGTGAACAGCTGCATCGGTATGCCGCAAAGCACCAGCTGTCTTGGGTAGATGATGACAGTAATCAGTCGCTCGCTTTTGATCGCAATTATCTGCGCCACCAAGTGTTGCCCCCGCTGGTAGAACGCTGGCCGTCGACGATTAAACAGCTGCAAAAAACAGCCGGTATTATGCAAGAGACTCAACTATTGCTCACTGATCTGGCCACGCTTGATCTGTTGCAGGCAGATGAGCAAAACGAGCGCTGGGGGGTCAGTATCGATTGCCGGGTGTTATCGGTATTGAGTCGGCCACGACAGGATAATCTATTGCGCTACTGGTTGGCTCAACATCAGTTCGCATTGCCCGAGCAAGCCCAGCTACAGCAGTTGCATCAACAGTTACTAATGGGAGAGCCTACACATACGCAGGCTGTTATCTGCTGGTCTGGCGTTGAGTTACGCCGCTTTAATGATCGTCTTTATCTATCGTCTGTATTGCCTGCATTTGCCGACCCCGGGGTATGTACGTGGGATATCCGCCGGCCAATAACTGTTGCGGGTAATCATTTGTCAGTGACGCCTGAGACACAAGGCGGCCTACACCTGCCCGATGGCAGCTGTGAGGTGCGCTGGCGTAGGGGAGGCGAGCGCTGCTGCCCAGAGGGTAGGGCGCATAGCCAAGTACTGAAAAAGCTATTGCAAGAGTATCAATTAGAAACCTGGTTGCGCGATAGAGTTCCGTGTATTTATGTCGATAACCATCTTGCTGCGGTAGGTGATTTATGGGTGTGCCGTGATTTTGTTGCACCTAAAGGTTTGCCTGGCTATAGGCTACATTGGGATATTTGCCCATAGCGCTAACCAGTAGCCCTAAAAGAACATGTCTGCTGACTCTTTTTGGGGGTTACTGCGATTGAGCAAACACACGCTTTCTGGTATTCTGACGACCCATCTTAGACGCAGTTTTTTCAAGGCTTTTTTAAGCGGCTTTTGATCAAACGGTTTTTGGCAATGTGTTGTCAGTCGTGGCACTGGCAACCTGTATCCTGGCGTTAGGGCATTGTCCCAACTACATATTATTATAACTCGCCTGGCGATCTTCTGCGGAAGTATGGCTAAGTGAGCTGTTGCCTGTTTTGCTTGTTGTCTATGGCTACCTATGGTTGTCGAGCATTTGGCAATAGCAGCACAATGACCCAAGAGCATGACAGCGGTGAACGCAATTGTGTATCTGGGGTATTTCCCAGCATTTTAAAAGGTATAGCATGACTCGATATATTTTCGTCACCGGTGGTGTGGTTTCTTCTTTAGGTAAAGGTATTGCCTCGGCCTCACTCGCGGCCATATTGGAGGCGCGTGGTCTCAATGTAACGATTCTCAAGTTAGACCCTTATATTAACGTTGACCCAGGTACCATGAGCCCTTTCCAGCACGGGGAGGTCTTCGTGACCGAAGACGGCGCTGAAACAGATTTGGATCTTGGTCATTACGAGCGTTTTATACATACAAAAATGACCCGTAATAACAACTTCACCACAGGCCGCGTTTACGAAACAGTATTGCGCAAAGAGCGCCGAGGTGATTACCTAGGCGGAACAGTCCAGGTGATTCCCCATATTACTGATGAAATTAAACGCCGTATTGTCGAGGGTGGTAAGCATGCGGAGGTAGCATTAGTAGAGATTGGCGGTACGGTGGGTGATATTGAATCTCAGCCTTTTCTTGAGGCGGTACGCCAATTAAAATCAGAGTTGGGCTCTAAACGTGCTCAATTAATGCATTTGACATTAGTACCTTATATTGCGACTGCCGGTGAGACCAAAACCAAGCCAACGCAACACTCGGTCAAAGAGTTGCGTTCTATCGGTTTACAACCTGACATTTTATTGTGCCGCTCTGAGCGTATGATCGATGAAGACTCACGGCGAAAAATTGCCTTGTTTACCAATGTTGAGCAGCGTGCAGTTGTACCTTTACCTGATTCTGAAACTATCTATTCTGTCCCGCGATTATTGACCGAGCAAGGGCTTGATAACTTTGTACTCGAAAAGTTTGATATGGGCGCGCCAGCAGCTGATCTTAGCGAATGGGATAAAGTCATCGATGGAAAACTCAATCCAGAGCATGTTGTTAAAATTGCGATGGTGGGTAAGTATATGGAATTACTTGATGCGTACAAATCCCTTAATGAAGCGCTTATTCACGCGGGTATTCATACGCGTACTCGGGTTGATGTCAGCTATATTAACGCTGAACATGTTGAGGAAAAGGGCGTTGGTATTCTCGATGGTATGCATGCTATTTTAGTGCCCGGTGGCTTTGGCCCTAGAGGGCTGAGCGGGAAATTAATGGCCGTGCGCCATGCCCGTGAAAATAAAGTACCCTATTTAGGTATTTGTTTAGGTATGCAGTCAGCAGTGATTGAATTTGCCCGCAATGTGGCAGGCTTGGCTGAGGCGAATAGTACCGAGTTTGATAAAACAACTGCTCACCCGGTAATTGGTTTGATTACCGAGTGGACAACCGCCGGTGGCGAGATTGAAGTACGCGATGAATCATCGGATTTAGGCGGTACTATGCGCTTAGGTGCACAAGAGTGCCACCTCAGTGAAGGTTCGCAAGTAAATGCTATCTATGGGCAGGAAACGATAGTCGAACGCCATCGCCACCGTTATGAATTTAATAACAATTACAGTGAGCAACTGCAACAAGCCGGTTTGAAGATTGGCGGTTGGTCATCTGATAAAAGCTTGGTTGAAGTAGTTGAAATTCCCGATCACCCTTGGTTTGTCGGTTGCCAATTTCACCCTGAGTTCACCTCGACACCTCGCGATGGCCACCCATTGTTTACCAGTTATATTCAAGCGGCATTGGCTTATTCTAAAAAGCCTGCAAAACCATAATGCGGTGTATACAGAAAATGCCATTACTGACTACAGGGAAAACACTATTTTGAATCAAACCATTACTGTTGCCGAATTGGCGGTTGCTAACGATAAGCCCTTTGTCTTATTTGGCGGTATGAATGTACTTGAATCGCGCGAGCTTGCACTACAAGTAGCAGAGGCCTATGTCAGTGTGACGCAAAAATTAGGCATTCCCTATGTCTTTAAAGCCTCGTTTGATAAAGCGAATCGTTCATCAATCGACTCTTTTCGTGGGCCGGGGCTTGATAAAGGTTTAGCGATTCTCGATGAAATAAAACACACCTTTAACGTACCGGTTATTACCGATGTACATACCGCAGAGCAAGCGCAACCTGCGGCCGATGTGTGTGATGTTATTCAACTACCTGCTTTTTTGGCAAGACAGACCGATCTGGTTGCCGCTATGGCTAAAACGCAAGCTGTGATCAATATTAAAAAACCACAATTTGTAAGCCCTGGACAGATGAAAAATATTGTCGATAAATTTCGTGAATGCGGCAATGAAAAACTGATGTTGTGTGAACGTGGCTCTTGCTTTGGCTATGACAATTTAGTGGTTGATATGCTGGGCTTTCACACTATGAAAGACACCACTGGTGGTTTGCCTCTGATTTTTGATGTAACCCATGCGCTACAGTGTCGCGACCCTCTTGGTGAAGCCTCTGGCGGGCGCCGGCATCAAGTCGCTGAGTTAGGGCGTGCGGCTATGGCCGTTGGTGTTGCCGGGCTTTTTCTCGAAGCCCACCCCACTCCTGATCATGCCAAATGTGATGGTCCCAGTGCATTGCCTTTAGATAAACTTGAACCTTTTTTACAACAAATGAAAGCAGTGGATGATGTCTGTAAAGCACTGCCGCCATTAACTATTTCTTAATTAATCTTTATAGTGGAGAAACAATCAATGGCAATTATTGCTGATATTAAAGCTTACGAAGTCATGGATTCTCGTGGTAACCCAACCGTTAGTGCCGATGTTATTTTAGAGTGTGGAGCCCTCGGTTCGGCCTGCGCCCCATCGGGTGCATCGACAGGTTCTCGTGAAGCATTAGAGTTGCGTGATGGCGATAAAAGCCGTTATTTAGGCAAGGGCGTTTTAAAGGCTGTTGACAATATCAATACTACTATTAAAGCGTTATTGGTTGGTCGTGATGCAAACGATCAGCGCGCACTCGACGCAATTATGATTGATGCCGATGGTACGGAAAATAAAGCTGTTTTCGGTGCTAATGCGATTCTTGCAGTATCATTAGCCGCTGCAAAAGCTGCCGCTAACGCGAAGAATATACCGCTGTATCAGCACATTGCACAACTCAATGGTACTGAAGGGCAATACAGTATGCCTGTGCCTATGATGAATATCATCAACGGTGGTGAGCATGCTGATAACAATGTTGATATTCAAGAATTTATGATTCAGCCTGTCAGTGCACCTAACTTTACTGAAGCCTTGCGTATGGGCGCTGAGGTTTTCCATTCATTGAAAAAGGTACTTGGCGCTAAAGGTTTAAACACCGCAGTGGGTGATGAGGGTGGCTTTGCCCCTGATTTAGCATCAAATGCGGATGCGCTGGCGGTGATTAAGCAGGCTGTTGCTGAGGCTGGCTATGAGCTCGGTAAAGATATTACACTCGCATTAGATTGCGCCTCTACTGAATTTTATGAAGACGGCAAATACAATATGGCGGGTGAAGGCAAGGTATTTACACCCAGTGAGTTCAGTGACTATTTAGCCGAGCTTTGCGAACAATACCCTATTATCTCGATCGAAGACGGTCAAGATGAATCAGATTGGGATGGTTGGAAATACCAAACTGAAAAGCTAGGTAGTAAAGTACAATTAGTGGGTGATGATTTGTTTGTGACTAACACTAAGATCCTTAAAGAAGGTATTGATAAGCACATTGCCAACTCTATTTTGATTAAATTTAATCAAATTGGTTCACTATCAGAAACACTCGATGCGATTAAAATGGCAAAAGATGCAGGCTATACAGCGGTTATTTCTCACCGTTCAGGTGAGACCGAAGACACGACGATTGCCGATTTAGCCGTAGCCACTGCTGCGGGTCAAATCAAAACAGGTTCATTGTGCCGTTCTGATCGGGTGTCTAAATACAATCGCCTGTTGCGTATTGAAGCTGAACTGCAAGCGGCAGCACCTTATCGCGGCATTGCTGAATTTAAGCAGTAGATCTTTATCATATTGTGCGCTCAAACCGCGCAATACTAGCAGTGGGTGCTATGATAGTGAGTATGGATAGACATAGCCCCAACTGCTTTCAGGCGCAAGCAGCATCGAGTTCGGCGTGGGTTTGATGTCGATAGTGCTGATAATGTTGCCTAGAGGCTGTACCTGATGAAATGGCTTATCGCTATTTTAATTATCTTATTAATCAGTTTGCAATATCGTTTGTGGATAGGTGAGGGTAGCCTTGCGCATCGCGTACAGCTACAACAGCAATTAGCGCAACAACAAGCTGAAAACGAACGCCTTAAAGAGCGCAATCGCATTTTAGCGGTAGAAGTAAAAGAGCTTAAATCTGGCCTTGATAGTATTGAAGAGCGTGCTCGTCAGCAAATGGGCATGGTAAAAGAAGGCGAGACATTTTTTATGGTTATCGATCCCGATACCGCGCCTGCAACACCTAATCAACTACCCAGTCCCTAATATGAATCAAGTTACTGATTTTCCCTGTGTATGGGTGATAGTGCCAGCCGCTGGTATTGGTCAGCGTATGGCAGCTGCTACCCCAAAGCAATATCTGCCGCTAGGTAATATGAGTGTTATAGAGCACACCGTAGAGCGTTTACTTGAGGTCAATAATGTTAAAGCGGTGATTGTTGCGCTCAATACTCACGATACCCAATGGTCAACCTTGCCTATTGCTAAACACCCTTTGATTGAAACCGTTATCGGTGGTGATGAGCGTGCCGATTCGGTCTTAGCTGCGTTAAATTCACTACATGAGCGTGCAGCACCAGATGATTGGGTGTTAGTGCACGATGCTGCTAGACCTTGTATTTTAGCGCAAAGTGTTGAGCATCTAATCAGTGGTGTGCAAGATTATGCCGCTGGCGGTATTTTAGGTGTTCCTGTAAGCGATACGTTAAAGAACGTGAATGCTAAGAGCATTACTGATACGATCGATCGTCGCCGTGTATGGCAGGCGCAAACGCCACAAATATTTCCCTACCGGTTGTTAACCCATGCACTCACCCACGCGTTACAACAACACCAACCTGTCACCGATGAAGCCTCTGCTGTCGAGTATTTAGGCCTGCAACCTCGTGTTGTTCTTGGTCGACGCGATAATATAAAAATCACTCTCCCTGAGGATCTGGTCTTGGCCGAGATGATTATCGAGCGCCAAAATAAAGACAACTAATTTATCTTGAGAGCATTATGAGTGAACTACGAATTGGTAATGGCTATGATGTACACGCTTTTGGCCCCGGCGATAAAATAGTAATAGGTGGTGTTATTATTCCTTATGAGCGAGGCTTAGTGGCACACTCCGATGGTGATGTTTTATTGCATGCCTTGTGTGATGCAATATTAGGTGCTGCGGCACTGGGTGATATTGGTCGACACTTTCCCGATAATGATCCCAATTATAAAAATGCAGATAGCCGGGCATTACTGACAATGGTACGTGCTAAAGTGAGCTCACGTGGTTATCGTATTATTAATGCGGATATGACCGTCGTTGCGCAAGCGCCTAAAATGGCGCCTTATATTAAGACGATGTGTACTAATATTGCCAGCGATTTAAAAGTATCAAGTAGCGCTATTAATGTTAAGGCAACCACCACAGAACACTTGGGATTTACCGGTAGAAAAGAGGGTATAGCCGCCTATGCGGTTGTGTTGCTTGAGCATAATAGCTCTATTGGTGAATAAACAGTAATGACTAATTTTTGGTTCAATACGACAGTTAACGCATGCAGCATATTTTTGATTTAAACTTTCCTAAAACCGGTGGTGATGTTCTTATTGAAGGGTGCTTTCGCACGAAACCTGAGGATTTCTATGTCAATGAAGTGCTGGGTTTTACCCCCACAGGTGAGGGTGAGCACGTTCTTTTACACATTGAAAAACGCAGTCAGAATACCCACTGGGTCGCTCAGTTAATTGCAACACTAGCCGGTGTAGATGATCGTGATGTGGGTGTTTGTGGGCGTAAAGATCGTCATGCATGCACTCGGCAATGGTTTAGTGTCTACCTGCCACAACGACCCGATATCGACTGGCAACAGTTGAATACCGATGATATTACCGTACTGGATATTGCACTGCATCAGCAAAAGTTACGTCCGGGTATGCACCGTGCGAATGACTTCCGTATTCGCTTGCGCGATGTACGTTATCAGCATACAAAACACAGCCTCAGCGTCGAAGATAAAATACAACTAACACAGCGCTTTGCTCAATTAGCCACAACTGGCGTGCCCAATTATTTTGGCGAGCAACGCTTTGGCCGGCAGGGTGCTAATCTTGTTGAAGCCGATAAATGGTTAACGCAAGGCAAAGTACCCAATCGGCGCCAGCGCTCAATTATTTTATCCAGTGCGCGTTCTTATTTGTTTAATCGTGTACTCGCACATCGCGTTATAGCAGGGCACTGGCAAGCGGTACTAGCGGGCGATATTGCCGATGTAGATTCTCCAACAGGGCCGTTATGGGGGCGAGGGCGCACGCTAGTCAGTGAAGCTACACGGTTATTAGAAGATACAGCCTTAGCGGATTTACACACATGGTGTGACGCTTTAGAGCATCGCGGCTTGCAACAAGAGCGGCGTAGCCTTGTATTAACACCCATGACTATGTCTGATATGTGGGAAGAGAATGACTGGATTATTAGCTTTAGTCTGCCGACTGGGAGCTTTGCCACTGCTTTATTGGGCGAGCTGATTATGTGTGTAAATAAAAAAGGGCAGCTGCGTTAGTGACAGCTACCCTTTTAGGGTGGTTGTTAGGTATTATA
>Ga0193961_1000185_pt1 | contig 25013 bp, 27 predicted proteins | sample FB_4_MG_FD_140371 | JGI IMG/M metagenome (GOLD analysis project Ga0193961, IMG submission 140371) | Microbial mat bacterial communities from the Broadkill River, Lewes, Delaware, United States - FB_4_MG | ecosystem: Environmental > Aquatic > Freshwater > River > Microbial mats | place: USA...
AAATAGTACGAAGTGTATCAATCATCAAACTTTTACCAAATCTTCTAGGTCTTGATAAAAAATAGTATTGACCATTTTCTATAATCTTTTGGGCTATATCTGTCTTGTCTACATAAAGATAATTTTCTTCTATGATAGTTCTTAATGTAGAAATTCCTATTGGTAGTTTTTTGAGTTTCATATTTTGTCCCTTTGAATGATAGAGATAATTATATCATAGCTAGCTTATTTTCTTTAAATACTTTACTATTTGTAATATTGAGAGTATCAAATAGTACAGTTGTACAAAGTTCATTTTTTAAAATCTATTATTTCATATCTACAATTTTTATAATTCTTTTTAAATAAACTTATCGCATTACTATTTAAAAGTTTTTTATTTGGTATAACATAAATACACAAAATTTCTTTATTTTTCATATCATTATTATCCATATAAAAATTACAAGCTCCATAAAATTCTTTTACATTTATTTCACTTATTTTAAAAGAGTTATCAGGATTCCAATTTTTACATTGTATAAGTAATATTTTATTATCTTTATACCCAATTAAATCAATTCCACCATCTTGAAAACCACCTCTTTCTTCTATAGTATAACCTTTGTTTTTATAGTGACTTGATACATACTTTTCATATTCTGCACCTTTTTTATTTTTATCTTTTTGTGACATTCTTTTAGTTCTAAATTTTTTAAATACTAAAGATAATATTAATGCGGATACAAATATAACTATTATTTCATTTGTTATTGGCACATTTTTAAAAATATCTTCTATTGAAATCATAATCTAACTTTTTCAATAATATCCATTCGTTTAGTAAGCTTTTTTTCCTTTTGTAAACCTAATAATAAAAGCTTTATTAGTTCAGGTTTTGAAGTTTCCCAATTATAAAGAGTTTTAAGTGTAGAGTTTATTCTATTTGTTAACTTATTTCTTTTGTTGTCATAATTTCATTCAATTTGTAAATATTGTATTTTATTGTAATTATAACAAACTTTTAACATTTTAGTTTATATAAAAGAAAATATCAGCATAATTTAGGTGGGAAAATTGTGGTTATGGTTTGAATTGGCAAATTATAAAAAGCATTTAGTTTAAAATCAATCGTTTGTAGTAAAAATCTTTTAAAAAGTGCTATGAAGTAAGTGTTTATCGCATTCAACAGTGGCGGACAAGGAGAGATTTGAACTCTCGGTACCGTTACCAGTACGCATCCTTAGCAGGGATGTGGTTTAAACCGCTCACCCACTTGTCCTTTTGTTGTGTCAGAATTATAATAGAATCTACCTGAAGAACACCTTAAGTTTTAGATGTTTTTCAAAATTCTTTCTACTACTTCTGTAGGGTTGATAGATTTGTAGATAGGACGACCTACTACAATGAAATCTACTAGTTCTTTTTTTGCTAAAGCGATGTCAGCTACTCTTTTTTGATCGCCTGCATCTTCTCCAAAAGGTCGGATACCAGGGCAGAGAGTAATGAACTCTTTTGATGTGTTTTTTTTGATATCTAAGCTTTCAAAAGCGGATGATACTACACCATCTAGTCCTGCATCAAAAGTGTCTTTTGCAAATTGTGTTGCTTTTGTTGCTATGTCTTGATTGTATACTGCTTTGAAGTTTTCTTCATCAAAACTTGTGAGAGCAGTTACTGCTATAAGTAATGGTCTATTTGGAATATCTTTGATACGCTCCATTACAGTTTGCATAGCAACTTTACCAGCACTTGCATGCACATTAAACATATCTATTGGACACTGTGCTACTTCATAGGCTGCATCTGCCATAGTATTTGGTATATCGTGGAGTTTTAAATCTAAAAAGATTTTAAAGTTTGGATTGATTGATTTGAGTGTTTCTAAAAACTCTTTTCCATCTCTGATGTAGGCACGAAGTCCTACTTTTAACCAAACATCATGGTCTTTTATATTTTTAGCTAATTTTAAATTTTCTTCAGCACTTGGTAAATCTAATGCAACACATAATTTCATCTATTTTTCTTCTTTTTTAATACTATCTAAAACACCATTGATAAATTTAGGTGCATTATCTGCTGCGAGTCTTTTTGATAATTCTATTGCTTCATTGATAATAATAGCTTTATCGAGTCCACTGAACAATATTTCGTAAATAGAGAGTCTTAAAATAGCTTTTTCAACACTTCCTACACTTGTAATATCTCTTTCGTTAAGATGTGCAGAGATTTCTGTATCTACTTGAGTGAGATTTTTTATTGTACCATTGAATAATTCAAGGGCAAAATCTTTTTGTTTATTTCTGATTTTTTTATCTTCTAAGATAACATCTGAAAATTTTGCAATCGCTTCATTTCCTAAATCATATGCGTATAATAATCCAACTACAGATTCTCTTGCTTGTGTTCTTGTAGCCATTTATTTGTCCATTTTAGCGTATAAATCTAACATCTCAATGATTGTAGTCATCGCTTCTGCACCTTTATTTCCAGCTTTACTTCCAGCTCTTTCTATTGCTTGCTCTATAGTATTTGTTGTTAAAACACCATTTGATACAGGGATATTGTGATTCATAGTAGCACTTGCAATTCCCTTTGTAGCCTCAGCAGAGATATAATCAAAATGTGGTGTAGCCCCTCTTATCACAGCACCTACACAACATATAGCATCGTACTTACCACTTTCTAGTGCTTTTTGAAGTGCAAAAGGAATTTCAAAAGCACCAGGGACTAAAATCAAATCTAAATTATCACTATTTCCACCATGTCTTTTAAAAGAATCTTCTGCACCCTCTACCAATCTATCTGTGATAATATGGTTAAATCTACCATTTATTATAGCAACTTTTTCATCACCTTTGAGTCTTAATTGACCTTCTATTATATTCATTTTCTTTCTCCGTTCAAATTTTTATTGTGTAGTATTTCGCGATTATAGCTAAAAATTTATTAATAGTTTAAAACATCTTGAATCTTAAATATATCATCAACTGTTTTGTATAAATCATTTATGTTTAACATATTTGGTCCATCACTCAGTGCAACACAGGGATCAAAATGTGTTTCAAAAAAGAATCCATCTACTCCAACAGCGGCTGCTGCCTTTGCTAAGCTAGGTACAATAGCTGCATTTCCTCCGGTTGTTTCCCCTGTACTTGGTACTTGTGCTGAATGTGTTGCATCAAAAATAACGGGTGCGAACTCTCTCATAGCAATAAGGTTTTTCATATCTACTATTAAAGCACCATATCCAAAAACATTGCCTCTTTCACAAAGCCATACGCCATTTTCTTTACTAGTTTTATAGTTAGTTTCGTTTATGCCTCTAGTTGCAAGTACTTTTGCTACAGGATGTTTCATACTATTTGCTGCTAAAAATTGACCTTTTTTGATATTGATTTTTGCAGTTGTTTTGGCACATTCGACTAAAAGATCTGTTTGTCTACATAAAAATGCAGGTATTTGTAATATATCTACTACACTTGCTGTTGGGGCTGCTTGATAGGATTCATGAACATCTGTGACAAGTTTATATCCAAATGTATCTTTTACCTCTTGTAAGATTTTAAGTCCTTCATCGAGTCCTGGACCTCGAAAACTTTCCAGACTTGTACGATTGGCTTTATCAAAACTTGCTTTAAAATAAAAGTCTATTTTTTTATTTTCATTGAGTTTTGTTAATTGTTCTGCTATTTTCATAACATTGTCTCTACTTTCTATAACACATGGACCTGTAAGTAATATCATTGTTTTCCTTTCATTGCTAAGTTTAAAAATTCAGAAAAATATTTTTTTTCTTTTCCTGTTATTATATAATAAAACTCATACATATTATTGCTTATATATGAAAAATCTTCTTTAGCATTATAGTCACTTGCAAATAAAATCTTATCATTTATTTGTAACTCAAAATCAATACTTGGTAATAAAAACTTCTCTTTTCCTCTTACAATCAATAAAGGGAAAAGATTATTATCGATGTTTCTGTCTATTCTTGATGCTCGAAGAGCTTTTACACTCAATCTATTTGTCGAAGTACTAAGGTATTTATAAATTTCTATTGTTTGAGCTTTTGAGAGAGTTACTTCAAAAGTTATTGGATTTGAATCTATAGTTTTCATAAGTGAAGATAAAAGTTGTTGACCCCATACTTCATTTTTACTTGAAAGTAGTTCTATCATTATGTCTGAAAGAGGATTGATAATAGCATTGGTTGTTTTATGTATAAGTATTTTTTCAGGTAAAAAGATATGATCAATTTTTGCGTGTAAAAAAATAGAAAGATCAAGAAGTTCATTTTCTCTTGAGATAATAAGTGTTTTTTTATTAAGTTTTTTTACTGTAGAAACTATAGAAAGATTTGTAGTATCATTTTCAGTACCAGCAATAATGAGATTGGTATCGTGAATATTTGCTTCTATCAAACAAGATTGATCTTCTGCATTTCCAAAAATAAGTTTTTTTACTCCATCAAGTTGTGCTAAGTGCATTCGGTGTTCATCTTCTTCTATTATGGTGGGATAGATACTATTACTTACAAACATCTCATAGAGAGTTTTTCCAAACTTGCCATATCCACAAATGATAATTTTTTCATTAGGAATAGCAAATGTTTTGGATTCAAGTGTCCCTATCTTATAGAGCCAATTTTCAAGTTTAAATAGACTAGGAGCCATAAGTGCCATTTGGATTTGTGATGCGATGATTGAAAAAGGATTTTCTACTATATCAGCACCAGCATCATAGAGATTATTCGTTTGGCTATCCGTAAGTGATTTGACAGCAATTCTTACATATGGATTTAAGATCTTAGAGGCAAGAGTTACTCTGAGATTGAGAATATTTCTATCGAGTAACGAGATAATAGCTTTACAGTTAGCTGATTGTATCCCTGCAAATTCTAATGATGTTGTATTATGTATATCACGAATCAAAACAGGAACAGAAGGAGAGAATCCTTCTAAATTAAGATGATCAGCTCTTTGTGAATCTTTTTCTATGACAACAACTCTCATATTGGATTTTAATAGTTTACTAATAATAACACTTGTTGTGTCATTATATCCCAAAACAATTACAAAATCCTCTTTAATATTTTTGACAGCTCTCTTAAACCGAGAAAATGCAATCTCTTGTAAGAAAAGTTTATCTTGGAGGAGAGTTACCAATGTACCAATTCCATAAAACCATCCTAAAACAGTGATATAAATAGACATAGAAACCCAAATCTTTTGGGCATGTGTTAGATCATAAGGCAACTCTCCAAAACCAATAGTGGTCGCTGTATAAGTAGTAAAATAAAATGCATCAAAAATAGATAACTGATAAGGGTTGCCTAGATTGTCAATACCAGGAATAATGAGTAAACCAGTCATTGCAATAGTATATGTTATTACAATGACGGTAAAAGGGAGACGCATCCTTTGTAAAATAATCCATAGAGAACTGTTATTCAAATTTTTATCTTTTTGATTTTAAAGTATCACCAATATATAAAATAACTGATGTAACATTTGCAAGGAGTGCCCCACCACTTAAAGAGATGATGATTCCAAAAATTTCAGGAGATATAGTCTCTCCTTGTGCATAAATAGTCCATAAAGTTGCGGCTGTTATGAGTTGTAAATCAGCAACTAAACTACTAGCGATGAGAACAGAACCCATTTGTGTTTTATCACCCAATTTTAAAACAGTTGCAATAATATTGACAATAATTGCAGCAAAAAGTTCATATTTACTATGCATTTGCAGGTCAAGTGAATCTCCATAAAAAAATCCAAAGTTCAATGTCATCGCTAATATAATAAAAAAGCCAGCTATTACTTTATCTAAATTCATATATTTTCTCCATATAGATATATCTTAAAATTATATCGAATAATTAATTAAATCAAGAATATTATTTTTTTGAAACTAAAATACCACTTAAAATAATAAAACCAATACCTATAAACAATGTTGTACTAGGAAATAAATCTCCTAAAAACATACCAATAAAGATAGAAAATAAAATAGTGCTATAACTAATCGTTCCAACTATTCCCCCCTGTGCTAAGGCATATGCTTTTGTCATATAAAGTTGTGAACCAGTTGCAAAAATACCTAGACCCACGATATGAAACCACGCCCAGCCTGTAGGCATTATAAAAGGTGTAATAATCCAATCAAGCGTATCAGAAGTATAAAACTCACCTACAGACATCAAAATTATAGGACCTATAGTTCCTACGAGCATAAAAGATAATACAATGGAACGGTTATCATAATATTTTCTGAGTTCTCGTATCGATGTATAGGCAAGTCCTGCTCCTACACCACTTAATATACCAAACCAGTCGGTTTTACTTAGGTGGGTTATATCAAAACCTGTCACAAATAATACTCCAAAAAATCCTATAAATACTCCCGTCCAAGCTTTTTTAGAGAGTTGTTCTTTTAAAATAAAATAAGAAAAAATAGCGGTGAAAATAGGAGATACTTTAGAAAAAGTTTGTGCTTCTGCCAATGAAATATGTGCAATATTATAAAAATACATCAGTAATGCACTAAAACCTATAAACCCTCTTGCAAAGAGTAAGAGGGGTTTCCCCCCCTTTTGTGTTAATGGAGATTTATAAATTGCATAAGCAATAATAATTACACCTGTAATATTTCTAAAAAATACCACTTCAAGTGAACTCATATAAGTACTTAATTCTTTAGCAAATCCGCCTGTAAATGCAAACAAAAAAGAGGAGATGAGCATATATTTTATCGCTAGTTTTATATTGTCTTGTATAGGGTTATTTATCATAATCGCGATTTTAATATAAGTTTAGTTAAAATCGCATTATTATAGAGACGGAGAAGAGTGATCACGATGGAATTTTTTACAATGGACATATTTAATGCTACTTTCAACAGTTACTTATATGCAATAGCAATATTTACTTTTTTTCAATTTTTACGATTGGCACTCAAAAAAGTTGTTTATAAAGTCGTAGAAAAAACAAAAAACAATGTAGATAATGACATTTTAGATGCTTTAAAAAAGCCTATTGACTTTCTTTTTATTATTATTGGATTTTATTTTTCTCTAAAGTTTTTGGTTTTAGATAAAGAGATCAGTTTGTTTTCAGATCAAGTAGTACGCTCAGGTTTTATATTTGTAATGTTTTGGGGTATTACTAATATATTGAGTCATATGTCTGTCAATATTCATAAAATTACCAATAAATTTGGTGATAAAATTGATTCAGCTGTTTCAAATTTTATTATTAAATCAATACGATTTTTTATTATTATTTTAGCATCAATTGCCATTTTACAAGAATGGGGCTATAATGTGAGTGGTTTTATTGCTTCTCTAGGTCTTGTGGGTATGGCTTTTGCTTTGGCAGCTAAAGATACAGCTGGTAATCTCTTTGGTTCACTGGTGATATTTACAGATAAGCCTTTTAAGGTTGGTGATTGGATTATGACCCCTGCTGTTGAGGGAACGATAGAAAGTGTAGGGATACGATCTACAAAAGTGCGTACATTTGCACAAGCCCTTGTAAGTGTTCCTAATGGTTCGTTGGCAAATAGTGCTATTTTAAACTGGTCACAAATGGGAAAACGAAGAGTAAAAACAACTATAGGTGTGACATATAGTACTTCAGGTGATACGCTTGAAAATATAATTGCAGATATACGAGTGATGTTACAAAATCATGAAGATATTCATCAAGAAACGATACATATTTATTTTAGTGATTTTGGAGCAAGTTCCTTAAATATATTCTGTTATTACTTCACCAAAAGTACAAATTGGGGTGAATTTATGAGAGTACGAGAAGCAACATATTTAAGTATAATGAAAATAGTTGAAAAAAATGGATCTGCATTTGCATTTCCTACACAAACATTACATATAGAAAATGATAATTTAGTAGAATAAAGAAAGGATAGTTGATGGAAAATAATTTTAGAGTAGAAGTGAAAAATTTTGGTGCTGTAAAAGATGGTGTTTTTGATATAAAACCATTGACTATCTTTATTGGTGATAATGATAGCGGGAAGAGTTATATTTCCAAGTTTATATATATTGTAGTTAAGTATTTATCTCAACATAGTAATAATTTTCTAAATACACTGGATAAGAAACCTTATGAAAATACAAAAATTATATCTGAACTTAATAAAATTAGTTCGATTACAAATAGTGAATCTCAAATAACCTTTACTTTAGATGAAGATTTTATAAATCTATATATGATAGATATTCAAAAAAACTTTACACAAATAATTCAAAAATCATTAGAAATTTACTTTTCTAATAATTTAGGTGATTTAATAAATATTAATAGTAAAACAGCCAGTATATTTATTTATTTAGAATTTATCGATATCGAAATTATTATTACAAATGATGGAAAAATTGATTTGATTTTAAAAAATAATAAAATAATAAAATTTGAACTTAATATTTATACCCGTGTAAATGATACTAATGAATCTTTAAGTATGAATTATGGTACAGAAAATAATAAAATATCTATGAATATATCATTTAATGGAAAATTAATAACTGATATAGATTATCTTTTTAGTAAAACAATAGAGATGATATTTTATTCAAAATCTATTTTTCTTAGCTTCCCACATTCTGTAGATTATTTTCCTGCAAATAAATCGGGAATATTATCTAATTATAATACTAAATTTCAAAATTCGAGTATGAGTTTAGCTACAGATTATATTTTTAATAATAAGAATATGAATCAAGATAATTATATTGTAAATGATTTTATACAAATAATACAAGATTATTCAATAAAAAAGATAAAAGAAAATGAGAACTTAACTCAGTCATATAAATATATTTTGAATAGTATAGATGGAAAGGTACATTTTAATGAAAATAATAAGTTACAATATAAAATAGGTAATAAATATAATTCTTTAGATATACCAATAGAAAATATATCAACAAAAATTACAGAATTAACTTCTATTATTTTATATTTAAAAGAATTAGATAAAAATTATTTAAAAAATTTTTTAATAATAGAAGAGCCAGAATCTCATCTTAACCCAAAAATGCAAAGGATAATGGCTAGATTAATTGTAATGATGATGAATGAAGGAATACAAATTCTTATCACTACTCATAGTGATTATATTTTAAATGAAATGGACATCTTACTGAAATTAAATCATATAAAAGAAAAAGATGAAAAAGTATTTGATAAGTTTATAGATGAAGATAAAGATTATGAAAGTTTGATGGCACTTGATAGAGATGATTTATCTGTATATAGATTTAAAAAAGAGGGCTTGGATACTGAAATAGAAAATATCAAAATCACTAAAAATAAAGTGATAGAAAAAGAGTTTGAAGAGACAAGTGAAAATTTGTATTTGGAAAATTCAAAAGTGATAGAGATATTAAAAAGTATTTAATATGGAAAATGTTTTTAATTCTATTGTTGCTACATTTATAGAGCAAGATCCCAAAACTAAAAAATGTAATCGTAAAAATAAGATAAAATTTGAAGATGATATTTCGTGTATAAATGAAGAGTTAGAATATAAAGAGATAGGTAGTTCTTACTTTCAGTTTGATTCATGTTATAAGAATGACACAAATTATTTTAAAAACATATATATTGATGAGTTTAAACATGAAAAGAAAAGGTCGGTAGATTTATTGACTTTAGCTCAGTTTAAAGGTGATAAGAAAGGAAAATTATATTTTATAGAGGTTAAAAGTAATTTAGTATGTTATAGATGGGATGAGGTTAAATCTAAAATTGAAGATACAATTGAAAAAATTGATAGTATAGAAGAAGATAATTTTATAAGTTCTGCTATAGTTATAGGTCAAGAGTGTGATGAAAATAAAGATAATTCAGCTATAACAAATAAAATGAAAAAACAAATAGAAGATATTGAGTTTTTAGATATGCCTTTAGGAAAAGTAAGTATCTATCCACCTAATACTACAATAAAAAAAGAATTAGAACACAAAGGAAAAAAATGATAAAAATAGCTTTAATAGGACAACCAAATGTTGGTAAAAGTTCATTATTTAATAGACTAGCTCGAAAAAGAGTTGCGATTGTAAGTGATGTATCTGGAACAACTAGAGATGTAAGAAGAAGAGAGATAGATATAAATGGTAGAGAGGCTATGATGCTTGATACTGGAGGTATTAGTAAATCTAAAAATGAAATTATGGAAGATGGGAGTGAGTTTAAGATTTTTACAAATGTAAAAAGAAAAGCTGTAGAGACTGCTAAAGAAGCTGATATTGTTTTGTATATGGTAGATGGTAAAAATATTCCAGATGAAGAGGATAGAAATCTATTTTATGAACTCCAAGGTTTAGGAAAAACATTGGCTTTAGTAGTAAATAAAATTGATAATGACAAAGAGTTAGAAAGACTATGGGATTTTTATGAATTTGGAATTAATGATGATGAGATGTTTGGTATCTCTGTTTCTCACAATCGAGGAACAAAAAAACTTTTTGAATGGTTATATGAAAAATTACCACCAAGTAAAGAGGAGATAGCAGAAGAAAATGCAAAAACAATCTCTGAAGCAGAAATGGATCTTTTGGTTGAACCTATTGATGTAGCTGACGAACCAGAAGAGATAGATCCAAATCATATCAAAGTAGCTATCATAGGAAAACCAAATGTAGGAAAAAGTTCTATATTAAATGCTTTGATTGGAGAGGAGCGATCTGTTGTGAGTCCAATAGCTGGAACTACTATTGATCCTGTGGATGAAACTTATGAAGTAGGGGATAAAAAAATTACATTTATCGATACAGCTGGTTTAAGAAGACGAGGTAAAATTCAAGGGATTGAAAAATTTGCTCTTATGAGAACAGAAGATATGTTAGCACAAGCAAATATTGCATTGTTGGTACTCGATGCGAGTGCACCTATTAGTGATCAGGATGAAAAGATCTCTGGGCTTGTAGATCAGTTTGGTTTGGGTGTTATTATCATTTTGAATAAATGGGATGAAAATATGGATACTTTTGCTAAAATATCTGAAGAGATACGAGGAAGATTCAAATTTTTATATTATGCGACGATTGTTGCTGTTTCTGCTAAAACAGGGAGAAATATCAAAAAACTTGAAGATAAACTTTTGGCTATTTATGATAATTACCATAGACGAATCTCTACATCTGATCTTAATAAAACCGTTGAATTAGCTATACGAAGACACTCACTACCTAGTCCAAATGGAAATAGACTAAGAATATACTTTGCAACTCAATTTGATGCAAATCCACCTACTGTTGCATTGATTATGAACAAACCAAATATGTTGCATTTTTCATACAAAAGATATTTGATTAATTTTATAAGAGATAATCATGACTTCGAGGGAGTACCAGTAAGAGTTGTAGCTCGTGGAAGAGGTGAAAGAAGTGCAGAACAAGAACAATTTGAAGCTACATATCAAGAGTTTCATTTGCCTACAGATTTTATACTTAATAAATTTGAAGAGCAAGATGGTGATTTTGAGCCTAGTGAAGAGTATTAATCTTCACTAGCTCTCTTTCTTTTGTAAAATTGAGATATAAAAAAAGGGTGAAGATTAATCTTCACCCTTTTTTATAAATTTAAAATAACTTAAAACTATTTACCTGCTTTAACAGATTCTTTAAGTTTTGCACCTACTTTAAATTTTGCAACTGTAGATTCAGCTATTTGGATTTTGTCGCCTGTAGATGGATTGATCCCTTCTCTAGCTTTTCTTGTAGAAGTACTAAATGTACCAAAACCAATAAATGCAACAGAATCACCAGCTGTTAATGTTTCAGTTATTGTTTCTAGTGTCGCTTCTATTGCAGCACCTGCATCTTTTTTTGTTAAACCAGCTTTATCTGCAACTGCAGCTATTAAATCACTTTTATTCATATAATATCTCCTATTTTGTTCTTTATTTAAATAATATCAAAAGAAACTTTAATTCATATTGAAAATACTATATTTTAGCTTAAAAATCGTAAATTATGCTAAAATACAGCTATGTTTACTTATAAATCAGCATTAACCGCACTTTTCTTTTCTTTTTCTTTGTATGCAAGCTATTTGGATCTAAATGTTATATTTCTAAATACAATTGTAGCTCTTATGGCATTTACACTTCTTTTTACTCTTTCTAAGAAAGAATTATTTTTTGTTGGCTTTCTTACTGGGTTTTTTTGGTTTTGGTGGGTTGGGTATAGTTTTTATTATTATGATTTATCTTATCTTATCCCTCTTGTTATTTTTGGAGTAGGGCTTGTTTATGGAATCCTATTTGTAGGGATAGGTCTATTTGAAAATATTGTATATAAGTCCTTGATGCTTTTTGCTTTGAGTTTTGTGAACCCTTTTGGATTTAACTGGTTTAAATTTGAGTTACCTTTTATACAGAGTTATTTTGGGACATCAAAAATTGAATTTTTTCTCATAATTTTTACACTTGCATTTTTTATTCAATATAAAAATATTTACAAAAAACAAAGTCTGGTCAGTATAACAACTATTTTCCTAATTTTATATGGATACAATGTATATACACAAACAGATATACAAAAGCCACAACTCAAAATAGCACAGTATAATACACATATAGATCAAGATAAAAAGTGGAATAGGATATATAAAGATAAAATTATATTTGATAATTTTACCGCTATACAAAATGCTATTACAAATGGTTATGATCTTATAATATTACCAGAAACTGCTTTTCCTTTGGTACTCAATCACAATGCAAATATTGAAGCACTTTTATTGGAGATGTCACATAAAATATCTATAGTCACAGGATCGTTATTTGAAAAAGATGGTTTGCATTACAATAGTACATATTTTTATGAGAAAGGAAAGGTTCAAGTTGCAAACAAAGTTGTACTTGTCCCTTTTGGTGAAGCTGTACCTTTGCCTGAAAAGATAAGAGATTTTATCAATAATCTATTTTATAAGGGTGCTAAAGATTATGAAACAGCTGATAAACCAACAACATTTACCATTCAAGGTGTAAAATTTCGAAATGCTATTTGTTATGAAGCGACAACCGATGAAATTTATAAAAACTTAGATACTCAGTATGTTATCACAATTTCAAATAATGGATGGTTTACACCTTCTATTCAACCTACTTTACAAAAATTACTTATGCAGTATTATAAAAAAAAGTATAATTTATATTATATTAATGTAACTAATTTTTAATCTTTATATATAATTTATATTAATTTTGGATACAATACAAGAAGATAAAAATATAGGATAATTATATGAACATTGAACTAATTAAAACATTAAAAGTTCTCTATGTTGAAGATGAGATCGCTTTACGAGATATTACAAGTAGTTCTATTGAATCGATTATCAAAGAATTAGTAGTTGCGGATAATGGAAAAGAAGGATTGGAAAAATTTCAAAATGAAGAATTTGATTTGATTATAACAGATTTATCAATGCCTGTTATGGATGGAATTAGTATGATAAAAGAGATTCGAAAACTCAATAAAACTATCCCTATAGTAGTCACAACTGCTTTTGGTAGTCAAAATGAAGAGGTTGCTAAGTTGGAAAAAATCGGTATGAGTGCTTATATTATGAAACCCGTTGATGTTATGAAGCTACTACAAACAATAGATAAATCTATTGCTCAATAAAATAGCTATAAATACTCATAATAAATAAAATCATAAAAATAGTTACAAATACATCTTTGGTTTTGACTGTAGGATTTAAAATCCCACAGTATTGACATCTTCTTATTTTTGATTCTACTTCACTTTTGCAGTTTCTACAAGGTTCTAGTTTTTTATCTTTCATGTTACTATCTTTAGGCATAAATTTCATCTAACAAACTATCAACAAATTGATCTGGATCAAACTCTATCAAATCATCTTGTTTTTCACCTATACCTATATAAAAAATTGGTAATTCTAGTTGATTGGAGATAGAAAAAAGTGCACCACCTTTAGCTGTACCATCGAGTTTTGTTACAATTATTCCATCTATATCTATCATCTCATTAAAAGCTTTTGCTTGAGCAATTGCAGTATTTCCTTGTGTCCCATCCAAAATCATGATTTTTTGATGAGGAGCGCCTTCTTGCGCTTTATTACATACTTTGACTATTTTTTTGAGTTCATTTGCAAGATTTTTTTGTGTTTGCAAACGACCAGCTGTATCGATGATAGCATGGTCTATATTTTTTGAAATTGCAGAACTAATAGTATCGTATGCAACAGCACTTGGATCATGTCCATGTTTTGTTTTGATAATTGGGACATCAAGTTTGTTTGCCCATGTATCAAGCTGTTCTATAGCAGCCGCTCTAAATGTATCACCCGCACCTAATAAAACTGTTTTACCAGATTTTTTATATCGATTTGCAAGTTTTGCAATAGTAGTCGTTTTACCCGCACCATTGACTCCAATAATCAGCTCTATATACGGTGATGGCATATTTGATCGGTCTATAATAGGAGCATGTTCAAATAAAGAAACAAGTCTATGTCTTAACTGATCTCTTGTGATAAACTCTGGTAAACCATCCATCGCTTTTTCGATAATCTCATATTCCATATCTGCTTCAATTAAAATCTCTTCGATAAGATCAAACTCTATTTTTTCCTTTTTTTGTGGGATAATAGATTTTAAATTGCTAACTGTTTTTTCTAAGGCTCGAGAAAAAAAATTTTTCTTTTCTTCAGTTTTTTCTTCTTCTACTAGAACTTTCTCTTCTATTACTTCCTCTGGAAGATTTTTTTTCTTTTTTTTAAAGAGACCAAACATTATTTCATCTTAATAGTAGTACTTATATCATTACGCAACATCTCTTCAGGTGTCATTCCTATATAATATTGGACATATTGACCTTTTTTGTTAAACAAAACCATAAAAGGGATTGATCCTGATGGGTTTAATTCACTTACAACAGAAAATAATTTTCTTGCTTCATCTCCTGAAACAATAGGATAAGCGATATTAAATTTTTTTACAAAACTCTCTAGTTCTTTTTGTGTATTGTATCCTCCACTTCTGAGTCCAATATCAACTGCTAAAATTTCAAAATCTTTTTTGAGGTCTGAACGAATATGATTTAAATGTGGGATTTCAGCTTTACAAGGGGGACACCATGTTCCAAAGAAATTTAGTAAAATAACTTTATCTTCCAATCCTTCAAATTTCCAGCCTTCTTTATTTGTTGTGATTGTGATAGGTTTGCCTTGTACTGAAGTAAAATTAAAAGCAGGAGTACTTTGATGTTTTGTTACTACTTCTTTTTCACTCTTTGTATCAACTTCCACTTTTTTCTCCGCTACTATGCTTTCGTCAATTTTTTCTTTTTCACCACACCCTGTAAGTAAGAGTAGTGATAAAAAACTGAATATAGCCATTTTTTTAATGTTCATTTTTAGTTCCTTCTGATAAAATGTATCACGGATTTTATCCTAAAAAGGCTTAGAAATGTCACTGATACATAAAGCTAATTTTAGAAGTTTAGCTTTAAAAAGATTACGATTTTTTAGTAAAATTGCAAAGATTAGAAAAAATAAAAATATATGTTCACAAATAATAAAAATTATTGATTTTCACAAACCCAAAAAGATACTATTATACATCCCTTTAGATTTAGAGGTAGATGTGATGCCTATTATTCAAAATTTACGAAAAAGAAAAAATATAGAGGTGTATGTCCCTTTTATGAGTGGCAAGTCATTTGTTCCTGTGAAGTTTAGATTGCCATTATATACAAAAAAATTTGGTATAAAAGAACCAAAATCCTCAACATTTAGAAATAATGATATTGAACTTGATATGGCGATTGTACCTATAGTAGGGATAGATAAAACATATAGAAGGATAGGCTTTGGGGCTGGTATGTATGATAGATTTTTTGATACATTATCTCAAAAACCAATAACTATTTTTACACAATTAAAACTTTGTAAATCGAAAGAAATTATAACATCAGATCATGATATACAAGCAGATTATATAATTACTACATAAAGGTTTATACAATGGAAATAGAATTAGTTATTATTGTTGTTTCTGTTATAGCTATTATTGTATCTATAATGAGTGTTGTTATTGCTAACAAATTTCATAATGCAAAACTTGATATATATACAGAAAAAGCAATTGCAGCATCAAAAGTAATAGAACATGAAGCAAAAGCTTTGTTAAGAGATGCAAAAAATAAAGCAAGAAGAGACTATGAAAAAGAGTTTAAATATTTAAAGAAAGAGTTAGAACAAAAACAGCAAGAGTTAGAAATTTTTATTGATGAAGAGTTAATTAAACATCAAAAAAATACAAAAATCATAGAAAATGCAAAATCAGAAGTATACTCTTTGAAAATTGGTTTGGAAAATCAAAAGAGATTATACGAAGAAAAAAGTAAGAGTATAGAAAAAATACTAGAAAATGCAAGTGGTTTAACAAAATCAGAAGCAACTCAATACATGTTATCACAAGTAAAAGATGAACAGAGAGCTGAAATCGCATCTCTATTTAGAAAAGAATATAAATTAGCAAAAGAAGATTCAGTAAAAGAGGTGAACAATATTTTATCAACAGCAGTTACTCGATATGCTGGTGAATTTGCTGCTGAAAGACTTATCAATCATATTCCTCTGCCTGATGAAGAAGCAAAAGGAAAGATTATTGGAAAAGAAGGGCGAAATATTAAAGCTTTAGAATTTTGTCTAGGTGTCGATATAATAATAGGAGATATTCCAAATACAATAACTGTAAGTAGTTTCAACCTTTATAGACGGGCTATCTCTACAAAAACAATTGAGATGTTACTCAAAGATGGAAGGATTCACCCTGCAAAAATTGAAGAAGTTTATAATACTGTAAAAAATGAATTTGACAAAAATATTTTTAAGGAGGGTGAAGAAACTATTGCTTCTTTAGGAATTATTAATATGCATAAAGAGTTGATTCATCTTATAGGGCGTTTGCGCTATAGAGCAAGTTATGGACAAAATGCTTTAGCACATACATTAGAAGTCGCAAATTTAGCAGGTCTTATTGCTTCACAATTGGGTGGTGATACTATTTTGGCAAGAAGAGCGGGTCTTATGCACGATATTGGCAAAGCTTTGACCCATGATGTTGAGGGTTCCCATGTTGATATTGGAGTTGATCTCTGTAAAAAATTAGGAGAGCCATCTGAAGTTATCAATGCAATTTATGCACATCATGGTCATGAAGAGGCTAATAGTATAGAATCCGCTGCTGTTTGTGCCGCTGATGCTTTGAGTGCAGCACGACCGGGTGCTAGAAGAGAAGTCCTCGAAAGTTTTTTACATAGAGTAGAGGAGATAGAATTAATTGCTACGAGTAAAAATGGTGTGATTAATACCTATGCTATTAATGCGGGTCGAGAGCTTCGAGTGATTGTAAATGCAAAATTAGTCAATGATGATGAATCTGTATTGATGGCAAATGAGATTGCAAAAGAGATAGAGGAGAAGGTAAAATATCCTGGTGAAATAAAAGTAAATGTTATTAGGGAAGTGCGTTCTATTGGGTATGCTCGATAGTATAAAAGAGAAGTAAAATTTTACTTCTCTTCTAAAAAATTTATTTTTTAATAGTCATTAAATAATTAATTACAGTATCAACAAAAGCATCATGTTTTCTCTCTTTTAGGTAAGCAATATAGAGTTTTCTTTGCATTTTTATATCGGGAAGACGAGATTCGAATAATATTCCATTTTTGACATAATCTTTAATAGCATGTGCAGATACAATAGATACCGTCGGAACATCTTCTTTTGAACTATGAAGAACTGTTTGCATAATTGCAGTTGGTGAAGATGCTTCACTTACAATATTAAATGATTCACAATCTTGCATATTTGAGTTTTCTAGTGCTTCTTTAAATAATTTTCTTGTATGACTATTTGGGTTTCGGCATACCCATTTAAAAGATTGTATATCTTCATTTTTTACTTTCTTTGGTAGTTTTTGATTTGAAAAAAGTACAATCTCATCTTCAAGCCACTCTCTATAAATAATACCTTCTTCAAATATTGGCGATTCTATAAGTGCCATATCAACTTTTTTATCTTTTAAAGACTCTATTGATTTTGCACTTGAAGAGATATCAACACTTACATCATTATTAATTTTTTCTTTTATATCATTTAAGAAAGTAGGTAAAATATAGTTTCCTATAGCATTTGAAGTACCAAAAATAAAAGTGATATCTTTATTGATTATTTTTAATAACTCTTTTTCTCCATTTTGAATAACTTTTTCAATTTTTAAAGCGATGGTATAGAGCTTTTCTCCTTCTTTTGTGAGGCTTATACCATTCTTTTTTCTATCAACAATCGTTGCATCTAAATAATTTTCTAAAAATCTCATTTGTTGCGTTACGGCTGGCTGTGAAATACCTAACTTTGCAGATGCTTTAGAAAATGATTTTTCTTTGACTACTGTAATGAACGTATTTAGTTTCGTAAAATCTGATAACATGATCAACCTTTTAAGTTTTATTAATAAAAATAATAACATAAGTTAATAAAAATATTAATAAAAATAACTGAATATTATTAGAAAAAGTAATAAAAATAAATGTACTCAACCATAAAATAGTTCCTTTATCAATTAAATGCTATAATAATATTATATTTGAAGAAAGAAGTACAATGTTATCTACATTAAATAACTCACAAAAACAAGCGGCACAACATATAGACGGACCTATGCTTATATTAGCAGGAGCAGGGAGTGGAAAAACAAAAACCATTACAACACGACTTGCATATCTTATCTCAATAGGGATAGACCCGTCTTCTATCTTGACTTTGACCTTTACCAATAAAGCAGCAACCGAGATGAGAGAGCGTGCTTTTGCATTAATAGATAATGCGTCATATCCTCCTTTGTTATGTACTTTTCATAAGTTTGGATTGTTATTTTTAAAATTTCATATAAGTAAATTGGGAAGAAAAAATAATTTTGTTATTATTGATAGTGATGATAAAAAAAGAATTTTAAAAACTTTTGACAAAGAAACAACGACAGCCGTATTGGCTGCCGAAATTTCTAAATTTAAAAATTCTGTTATCTCTGTTGAAGAAGCAAAAGCATCCGCACAAGACAAACTTTTTACCCAAATTGCAGATGTATATGAAAAATATGAAAACTATATAGAACAAAATAATTTAGTAGATTTTGATGATTTACTTCTTTTGACATACAAAATACTTTTAAATGATAAAAAATTAGCACAACAAACAAGTGAAAAATATAAATATATTATGGTTGATGAGTTTCAAGATACAAATGAACTTCAATACAATCTTTTAAAAAAGTTATGTGAAGGACACAATAATTTATGTGTAGTAGGTGATGATGACCAGTCTATTTATGGCTGGAGAGGTGCTACTATCAAAAATATTTTGACATTTGGTGAAACATTTGAAAATACTTTAATTATCAAGTTAGAAGAAAATTATCGATCTACAAACAAAATACTTTTTCATGCCAATGCACTGATTGAGCATAATAGAGATAGATTAGGAAAAAAATTAGTAGGTACTCGAGGTGAGGGTAACCCTATAAAAGTATATGAATCACAAGATGAAAATGAAGAAACACGCAAAATAACAGATGATATAAAACAATTGATAAATGAAGGTGAATCTGCAAAAAATATAGCTATCTTATATAGAGTAAATGCTCTGAGTCGTGCCTTAGAAGAGGGACTCAATCGATCAAATATACCTTATAAACTTGTGGGTGGTTTGAAGTTTTATGAAAGAGCTGAGATAAAAGATCTCATCGCATATTTTCGAGTGATTACCAATGCAAATGATAATTTTTCTATCAAAAGAATTATCAATAAACCAAAGCGTGGTATTGGTAAAATGACTATCGATAAGTTGGAGTTAGAATCACATGCACATTCACGCTCGATTTTTAGTATTATCAAAGAGTATTCTCCCGAAGATTTAACTGCTTTAATTGGTAAAAAAAATTCTCGTACACTCAAAGTTTTTATGGCATCAGTTGAGGATCTTCAAGATGTATTATCAGAAACGAAAATGCGATTTATTGATCTTTTTGAAGATACATTTGATTTTAAATCTACCTATGCAAAAGTGATTGATAGTGAAGACAGACTTTTGAATATAGATGAATTTTATGGATATTTAAGAGATTTTTTTATTAAAAATATCGATCTTAATTTGGAAGATTTTTTAAATGAAATTTCATTGGAGAGTGCAGCAGATGGAATTAGTGATGAGTATATCTCACTTATGAGTATTCATGCAAGTAAAGGATTAGAGTTCAAACATGTTTTTATTGTAGGGATGGAAGAGGGCTTTTTCCCATTGGTTGGTGATGGAAATGACTTAGAAGAGGAAAGACGACTTGGATATGTTGCGATTACAAGAGCTTGTGATGAACTAACATTGAGTTTTGTTCATAGTAGATTTTATAGGGGAAGAAGAACACAGCTTGTAAAGAGTAGATTTTTAACAGAATCCGATCTTATCAAAGGAAGTTTAATCATAGAAAAAAACTCTGCATTTAAAAAAGATGATTTAATAAAACATAAAATTTTTGGTATGGGAAGAGTATTGAGTGTTCAAAAAGCTGGAAAAGAGTTGAAACTCAATATCAATTTTGGTGGGATGAAACGAGATATTTTGTCTTCTTTTGTAGAGAAGATTTAAGAGAATATTTTGAAAATAGAACAAATTAAATTAACAGATTACAAAGTATTACAAAACTTTGAGATAGATTTTAGAACTAATGGTGGTAAAGTTTTAGATACTATTGTTATTGCTGGAATTAATGGTAGTGGGAAGACCACTATTTTAGATTTAATTTTTAATAAATTTAATAAAGAGTTTGCAGAAGATCAAACTTTTAAAAATTTATTTATAGATGATTTTGTAGATGTTATATTTAATGATGATGGATTAGAACTTTCTTTTACATCTAAATATAAAATAGTTTATTTAAAAGTAAATGAAATTCCTAAAAAAGAAATAGTAATAGAACAAATCAAAAGATATCGAGATATGATTCAAGATGAAAATGAAGATTTAACCATTAAGGAAACAAATAAAAAGATGATAAATGGGATTAATTCTATTTTTGATGGACTTGAATTAAAGACAAAGTTTCAAGGTATTTCAAAAGATATGAATAGATATATATTATTTGAAAATGATATTAATGAAAATTTACAATTTGATGAACTCTCAACAGGTGAACAACAACTTTTTTTAAGAGCATTAAATCTTAAAATGATGGATTTAAAAAATAGTATTATACTTATAGATGAACCAGAAATATCACTTCATCCAAATTGGCAAAATCATATTTTAAGAGTGTATCAAAACATCGCAAAAGTAGGTAATAACCAACTCATTATTGCTACTCATTCACCACAAATTATATCTTCTACACCAAATGAATCTTTACGAATATTAGTAAAAGAGGGTAAAGATATAAAAGTAAAAACTTTTGAAAATTCTTATGGTGCAGAGATAGAAGAGGTACTTCAAGATATAATGGGAACAAAATATCTAAGGACTCCTGAGATAGCTGAAAAAATTGAAAAGATGTGGGAAGCTATAAATAGTAAAAATATATCACTTTTTGATATATTATATGATGAGTTAGAAGATATTCTTGATTTAAATGATAAAGATTTGGTATTGGCTAGATTACAAAAAGCTAGGGTATTAGCTCAAAAATGATAAATGTAGAAAATTCTAAGTTAGAATATTTTGAAAAGTTTAAAAAAAAGAATAAAGTTAAACGATATAGTGAAGATTGTAATGATTTTGATTTAAGAGAAGCGATAAGAGATGATCTGATTAAAAAGCAAAGAGGTCAATGTGCATATTGTGAAAGTAAAATCACAAAAGAAACATGTACTATCGAACATATTCATCCTAGAGATAAGAACAATAAACTAGAGTGTGAATATTCTAATATTGTTTTATCTTGTAAAAATAATGATTCTTGTGATAAATTTAAAGGTCAACAAGTATGGTTAGAAAATTATATTCATCCAATACTCCATAATCCTGAAGAATATTTCACTTTTTTACCAAATGGTGAAATCATATCGGAAAATCAAAATGCTCTTGACACTATTACTTATTTACATTTGGATAATGATAAATTAACTAGAAGGCGTAAAGATTTGATATTTAGTTTAGCAAGTATGAAAGATGTAGAAAATATATCTTTATATTTTAATGAACATGAAAATTTAATAAAACAATATACATAAGGAAAAAATTGAATAGATTATTTGTAGTTAAAAAACCAGTATTTATAAGTAGTAATTTTTATTTAAATAGAATAAAAAGAAAATATAAAAATAAAAAAGCGGGATTTTCAGGAACTCTGGATCCTTTTGCTTGTGGATGTTTAGTGGTGGCTTTTGGTCAATACTCTAAACTGTTTCGTTTTTTAAAGAAAACTCCAAAATCATATCGTACTACAGTTTGGTTGGGTGCGTCGAGTGATTCATTGGATTTGGAAAATGTATATGATATAAAAGATGTAGAGAGGCTCAATCAAGAAGATATAGAAGTACAACTGAAATCACTGCTTGGAAAATTGGACTATCTGCCTCCTAAATTTTCTGCTAAAAAGATTGATGGAAAACGGGCGTATGAAATGGCAAGAGAAGGTGTTGACTTTGAGATGAAAAAAGTTACATCGGAAGTATATGATGTAAAATTTATAAATTATAACCATCCTTTTATCTCTTTTGATATTACAGTAAGTGAGGGAAGTTATATACGAAGTATGTCACAGATACTATTAGAGAGATTAAATAGTACTGGTACATTATCTTATCTTGAGAGATTATACGAAGGTAAGTTTAAGTTTGAAGATGAAAAAGCTTTAAATCCTTTGGAATATTTGGATCTACCCACAAATAACTACACAGGGTCAAAAGATTGGTTTGATTTGGGTAAAAAACTTTCTATTGATTATTTTGAAAATAAAACTGATGGTGAATATCTCATTGCATTTGATACATTTTTTTCGATTATCGAAATAAAAAACAATGAGCCTAAATATATATTAAATAAAGTGTTACTCAATGACTAAAAAATCGTATGCAAAAGTAAATATTTTTCTTAAAATCTCAGGGAAAAGAGGGAGCTATCATGAGCTTGTATCTCGATTTGTGAGAGTACATAGTTTATTTGATGAGGTTACATTTAAAAAGGGTACATTTTCAAAGTTTACTTTGGCAGGTGAATTTGGATGTACTACAGAACAAAATACTATTTATAAAGCGTATAAGAAACTAGAATCTCTTTCGTTAGATGTTAAAGCGTATTTTCAAAATCATAAAGTGATAGTAAATAAAAATATTCCAGAGTTTGCAGGATTGGGTGGAGGAAGTTCTAATTGTGCTACTTTTATGATAATGGTGAATGAAGTGTGTAATTTAGGATTATCTAAAGATGAATTATCTTCTATAGGGGCAACTATAGGTGCTGATGTACCATTTTTTATTTATGAATATGAGAGTGCTAATGTAACAGGAATAGGGGAAATAGTTAAAAAGTTTGATGAACCTATATTAAATATAAAAACATTCACACCTCCTATTCAATGTAATACAGGAGATATATTTACAACCTTTAGAGATTTTTACTATAAAGAGATTTCTCAAAAAGAGAGAGTCCAATTGCTTAATATGTCAAGTATAGATATATTAGACACATTTAATATATCATTTGCAAACGATCTTTATCTTCCTGCTGTGAAGTTATATTCTGAACTTACTCCCACACAGTATAATATTCCTCCTCATAGCCATTTTAGTGGCTCAGGAAGTAGTTTTTTTTATATCAATAAATAAAAACTACTTCTATCATTTATTTTTACTTTCCAATAAATTTACAAATTATCAAGAGTTATTTTATGATATGTTACTTAATGTATCATATATATAAATAGATTATTGAATATCTCAGAACTACTCTAAAGCTTATAAATACGCTAATTAAAGGTAAAAAAGTAGACTAATGATGTGATTTAGACTATTTCAAAGTTTCATTCCACTATTTAATGTAACATAAAGTAACAAAACTAAAGTTGTTCTTATTTTATGTTTTAAAACAACTCAAATGCTACGCTATTGCTACTTACAACTCATACAATTTGAATGAATTAAAAAAAGGAGAAATTATGAATAAGAAATTAGTAGAAAAAATTCAAGCTAATCCAAATTACATTGAACTCGTTTCAAAAAGAAGTAGTTTTGCATTAAAGCTTGCTATATTTGTATTAGCTATGTTCTATAGTTATATATTGGTAATTGCATTTAACAAAGAGTTGTTAGGTACAAGAATGAGTGAAGCTACTGTTGAGGGTAGTAAATGGATATATGATAAAGTAGAAGGTGCATATGTATTATCTTCTACTACAGAGATGATGACTCCTGTAATGACTTGGGCATTTCCAGTTGCTGCAATCATAATTGTAATTAGTTTTATCACAACACTTATCTATGTTAATAGAGCAAATGGTGAGTTTGAAGACTTAACAGATGCAGTAAGAGAAGATGTAAAGGACGAATTATGAGATTATTAGGTTTATTAGGTTTAACAGCTGTAGCAGCATTTGCTGGTGGTGATGCGACATTTGAGGCAGTACAAAGAGATTTGAATATCCCTGCTATTGTTATGTTCTTTATTTTTGTTGGTGCGACGCTTGGTATTACATATTGGGCAGCTTCTAAAACAAAAACAGCAAGTGATTTTTATACAGCTGGTGGTGGAATTACAGGATTCCAAAATGGTATGGCGATTGCTGGAGATTATATGTCTGCTGCTTCTTTTCTTGGTCTTTCTGGTCTTGTGTATTTACAAGGATATGATGGTCTAGTTTACGCTGTTGGATTTTTAGTTGGTTGGCCAGTTATTTTATTTTTAATGGCTGAAAAATTAAGAAACTTAGGTAAATTTACATTTGCTGATATTGCTGCTTATAGACTTGCACAAAAAGAGATC
>Ga0193961_1000187_pt1 | contig 24784 bp, 23 predicted proteins | sample FB_4_MG_FD_140371 | JGI IMG/M metagenome (GOLD analysis project Ga0193961, IMG submission 140371) | Microbial mat bacterial communities from the Broadkill River, Lewes, Delaware, United States - FB_4_MG | ecosystem: Environmental > Aquatic > Freshwater > River > Microbial mats | place: USA...
AAATCGGATTGGATTCTTAGTTTTAATGGCAAAAGTAAGGATGCATCAAACGATCCTCGTTGGGCAGTGAAAAAAGATGGTGGCGAGTTTGATCAGTTTACAGGGGCGACGATAACACCACGGGCTGTTGTTGGGGCCGTTTCTCGTGCGATCGATTACTTTTCAAATAACCGAACTCAATTATTAGATTTAAACTCTGACACAGCTACCGAGGCGTCAAAGTAATGGCCGCAGACTATAAAAAAATTACCAGTGATGGTTTATGGGGAAATAACCCCGCCTTAGTTCAGCTGCTAGGCTTATGTCCTTTGTTGGCGGTAACGGGATCTGTGGTTAATGCGATAGGGCTGGGGTTAGCTAGTACTATAGTGTTGATTGGTTCAAACTTAACCGTATCAGCCTTTCGAAAGTTTGTTCCAGAGTCCGTGCGCCTACCTATTTTCGTCATGATAATCGCCTCTTTTGTAACAGCCATTGAGTTGTTGATGAAAGCATTCACTTACGAGCTGTATCTGATCTTAGGAATCTTCATCCCATTGATTGTGACTAACTGTGCCATTATGGGACGCGCCGATGCATTTGCTTGTAAAAACCCAGTTAAGGAGTCTCTACTCGATGGCTTGATGATGGGGCTTGGTTTCACTGCGGTGTTAGTGGTTCTCGGTGCGATGCGTGAATCATTGGGCTTAGGTACGCTGTTTAGTGATATGCATCTTCTGTTTGGGCCGATGGCTGAAAACTGGAAAATCGTCTTGGTCGATGATTACCCAGGCTTTCTTTTTGCTATTTTACCGCCTGGTGCGTTTGTCGGAATGGGCCTAATTATCGCGTTGAAAAACGTGATTGATTCGCGACGAAATGCGCGACAAGTAGAGTTGGAGCCCGATGATATCGTTAAACCTGAACGGGTTCGTGTCACGGGTTAAAAACCTCTGTATCTATATCTAGCTTAATTCGCACAAGTAGAATTGTTTTCTGCTTGTGCTTCCTTTAATCTTTTGGTTCTTATTAATCCCTTTGTAGTTGTAGTATAAGGATTTTATGTGAGCCAGCCTGTCCCCGTTGTTATTTGTGATGATTCCCGTTTAGCCCGAAAACAGATGGCTTCTGCTTTGCGTGGTTGGAACGTTGAAGTCACGTTTGCAGAGCATGGCTTAGAAGGCTTAGAAGCGGTAAGGGCCGGGAAAGGGGATATTCTTTTTCTCGATCTAACGATGCCCATTATGGATGGCTATCAAGCACTGGAGCGTATCCGGAGTGATGACTTGCCCACAATGGTTATTGTTGTGTCGGGTGACGTACAAGAGAAGGCTCGAACCCGTGTTTTAGAACTTGGCGCACTTGAGTTTATCCGTAAGCCCACCTCCCCAGAAGCTATTGCTGAAGTGTTACATCGTTTTGGTTTGTTGAGTGAGCTTCAGCACCCAAGTGATAGTAGTGATGCTGCAGATAGTTCAGCTATGGCTTTGCCTGAGTATTATCAAGAAATTTCAAATATAGCGATGGGGCAGGCTGGCGAAATGCTAGCGCGGTTACTCAATACATTTGTTCATCTTCCAATCCCGATTGTTAATATGGTGAATCCGAGAGGCCTTCAAGAACGGTTGGAGGACGCCAAATCTAACGAGTATGAATTGATTAGCCAAGGCTTTATCGGCGCAGGTGTAGCGGGGGAGGCTTTCCTATTACTTGAAAAAAGTAATTTAGAAAAAGTATCAAAGCTTATCGATATTTTCGAGACAGGAGAGCATCAGGCTTCTGAACTATTAATGTCTCTGGCGAATACACTTATCGGTGCTTTTATTAGTAGCTTCTCTAAGCAGTTAGATATTGTATTTAGCAAAGCAACGCCTCATATCCTACGAGATCTGGATGGGTTTTCCGAACAATCAGAGCATTGGGAGGAGACCATGATGATTACAATTGACTATCAGCTTAATGAACATGATATTCAATGCGAGCTTATGATGGTGTTTACGCAAGATTCCTTGCCAACACTGCAAAAAATAGCGAGTTATTTCTAATGAATGCCCACAATATTAATGAGATTGATGAGCTGCATTGGACCTTAGGCCTTATTCAAAACTTAGAAGTGGGCCTTGTTGTTGTCGATCGTGCGGGTAGCATCAAGTTGTGGAATGGGTTTATGGAAAACCATTCAGGTGTGGCAGCCCAGAAGGTCGCAGGAGGGGAGATATTTAAAAAATTCCCTGAGCTTCCAGCGCGTTGGTTACAACAGAAATTGGAATCCGTTTTTTTACTACGTAACCCTGCGTATGTGTCATGGGAGCAGCGGCCTTATCTCTTTCATTTTAAGAGTAACCGTCCCATTACTGGCGGGGCTGCGTTTATGTATCAAAATGTTACATTGATACCGCTGACCTCACCAACAGGAGAGGTCGACCATGTTGGTATATTAATCTACGATGTGACCGATACCGCGATGGGTCAGATCGCTCTAGAGCAAGCAAATAGTAAATTACAGACGCTTAGTCGTGAAGATCGCTTAACAGGTTTATTTAATCGGGGGTACTGGGAAGAGTGCCTTAATCATGAATTTGAGCGTTTTAACCGTAGCCAGCTGGTGAGTACGCTAATCATGTTTGATATCGATCACTTTAAAAAAGTGAATGATACTTATGGGCATCAAGCGGGTGATGAAGTGATACGTACCGTGTCGAAAACACTGTTACAGCAGGTACGGAAGACAGATATTGCTGGACGTTATGGCGGTGAAGAGTTTGGTGCTATTTTAACCGGAACCAGCGGTGAAAATGCCATGATTTTTGCTGATCGGCTGAGAGCTGAAATTGAAGCACTAACCGTTACTTATGGTGGTAACGATATTCGATTTACAGTTAGTTTAGGAGTCTCAGAAATTAACTATCAAGTAGATAGTGCAACTGAATGGTTAGAGCAAGCCGATCAGGCTCTGTATAAGTCTAAGCAAAGTGGGCGTAATTGGACCACTTTATTTAGTGCAGAATAGTGCTTCATTTCATAAAGAATCGATAATGAATAAACAGATACGGCATGAGATTTTTACCCGTTGGAGAGACGACAATCCTCATCCGACAACCGAGCTAGAGTACAACTCTCCATTTGAATTATTAATCGCGGTGATTCTTTCAGCTCAAGCCACCGATGTGGGTGTTAATAAGGCAACACGTAAGTTGTACCCAGTCGCGAATACACCTGAAGCAATTTATGCTTTAGGTGTTGAAGGGTTAAAGGAGTATATAAAGACGATTGGTCTGTTTAATGCTAAAGCTGAAAACGTAATTAAAACGTGCAAGATGCTAGTCGATTTACACGATTCAATTGTACCGGATACGCGAGAGGCGCTAGAAGCATTGCCAGGCGTGGGCAGAAAAACGGCAAACGTTGTTTTGAATACCGCATTTGGGCAGCCGGCCATGGCCGTAGATACGCATATTTTTCGTGTCTCTAATCGTACTAAGTTAGCGCCCGGCAAAAATGTAAATGAAGTTGAGCAAAAGCTGATGCGTTTTATTCCTAAGGAGTTTTTGCTCGATGCCCATCATTGGCTAATATTGCATGGTCGATATACTTGTGTTGCAAGAAAACCTAAATGTGGTTCGTGCATGATTGAAGATCTGTGTGAATACAAAGATAAAACTGAGTTTTAGATCTTTTATTCAGGTTTTATTTTTTGTAAGTGTGCAGAAAAGTCATCGTAACCACCTATGTGGTGCTTATTAATAAAAATTTGAGGTACTGTACGACGTTTAGATCGCGCAATCATCTCTTGCTGTTTTTTGGGTTTACCGGTGATTTCATACTCTTGATATTTCCAGCCTAAGTCATGTAATCGTTTCTTTGCGGCAGCACAGTAAGGGCAATAACCCTTTGTATAGATTTCAATTGTTTGCATTCCTGTCTCCTTTTCGACGCGTAAAGAGACCAGCAAGTCTGGCCTCTTTAAGTATTCGTTATTAATTTACGTTATCAATGTCATACCAAGGCGTTGGATTAATTGGGCAGCGAAAACGAACACCGTCTTGTGTCACCGTTACTCGTGAAATACGCTGTTCGCCGGGTTCTAGCGGAAACATATCTAAGCCTTCGTGTGTTTTGAAGTTTTGAATTTGGAAGCCAACCAATTTGTCTGATTTATTGGTGACTACAAACTCATATTCTCCTGCCTTTAAACCAGCAATGGTCTCTTTTGCAGAAAAGTATCCACTGTATTCATCAAGGTTGATAACGGTTACACCATCCGCACGGGTTTCAGGTGTTGCTGCTTGAGCAAAGGAAATGCTGAAAAGTGCAGCCATTAAAACAAAAAAAGACGTCACTCTTTTTAAAATATTCATACTTGTTACCTGTAGGGCTATTAAAATTTCTGGTATCACCAGAAGCATGTGTTGTTACTTTATCTTTGTTTTTTAATACGATGTATGTCATAAAGTATTTAAATTGTGTCTAATGGTATAAAAATGAATACGGATGCGCTAAGTGAGACGCTTCGTTGGTTACAGCTTAAAGCTGAAGTTTATGTACACGCAGATTTTCAAGGTTGTTGGGCCGTTGATACGTCAGGGACAAGAAAGGTTCCTTTCCATATTGTTAATAGTGGGCATAGTTGGTTACATACAAAAGGTGAGAAACCGCGTCTACTATCCTCAGGTGATCTGGTCGTATTTCCCCGAGATGAACAACACTTTCTGAGTAGTGAAAGTGAATGTCCTGATCAGCAATTAGTAACAGAAACCATGACATCGGCTAACGAAAATAAGACTGGGAATATAACCGGATTGACGTGCGGTTATTTTGAATTTGAGACAAAAAGTCACTGGCCATTATTGGATAGTTTACCTAGCGTTGTTGTACTTGAACTAAGTGATGTCGGAAGGTTGGGAAACACACGAAATTTATTACACTTGTTAGTTTCTGAATTAGAAGAGGGGCTTCCTGGTTATAGACAATCGGTGCGTTATTTAGCCCATACTCTATTCGTACATATTTTACGTAGTCAGTTAGATAGAGGATTAGAGACGGGCCTATTAAAGGCGATGTTCCATCCGCGAATTGGCCAGGCACTAACGTTAATTCATACGCAGTCGGAAAAGCCTTGGACGCTCGAAAAAATGGCGAGTGCCATCGGTATGAGTCGTGCTGCATTTGCCAGTGAATTTAAAGCACTGACGGATCTTACCGTGATGACTTACTTAACTCAGTGGAGGATGCTACAAGCCTCTGAGTTACTGCAACAGGGGGGGCTTTCAATGGTCGAAATTTCAGAGCGGTGTGGTTATCAGTCTGAAGTCGCGTTTAGGAAAGCTTTTAAAAATGTTACAGGCGTAACGCCAGGTAGTCTAAGAAAGAGAGCTTCCACATAGTCATGTGCTATCTTTGGCCTGGCGCTTAATGAGGGATTGAAGTTATCCCGGTTATTTGTGGATAAGTATGGTAATAAGTTTTGGGTAGATGGCTGTAAGCCTTGTTCTATAAGCGTGCTGGCATTTTGTTGTTTATCTGATCTGTTTTCAAAAAACATATTTTTCAATAAGTTAGCACGCACTTACTAATTTTGATGATTTTGGTTTGTTTTTTATCCACAATTATGCCGTTTTGTTTTTACATGTGGATTTAAATTTTTTCTAACATGAATTGAGAGTTTGTTCCCCTTTATATCAGGCGTTTTTAGCGATAGTGATCCCTTACTTTATCTTTCTTCATTCTTTTTTACGGTTTTCAGGGGGGAATGGGATTAGATGTATCTCACTATTTATCAACAGAAGGAGAAGCACCACTCTTTGCGGTAGAGTGATTATTCTTTACGATAAAATGACGATGTTGCTGTAGGTGAGAAAAATGAGTGACTGGTTTGTATATATATTGCAGTGTGCTGATGGATCTTTGTATACCGGGGTTACCACTAGCCTTGAACGTCGTTTGCGTCAACATAATGGTGAGTTGAAAGGAGGCGCAAAATATACCCGTTTGCGTCGGCCTGTAGCGCTTGTTTGGCAAGAAAAGCAGGTAGATCGATCGGCAGCTTGTAAACGTGAGTATGAGATTAAGCGATACCCTAGGGTGAACAAATTAAAACTGTTTCAATCTAAAGAGGATTAGATTGCGTAACAATATTATAGGTAATCTTCGTCGCATTATCGTACAGCAGGTTTGTGTTCATGGAATGGTTATATGGGAGATAGATCCAGACTTTGGGGCTTCTATATGAAAAATATACTTGTCTCCTTTTACCTTTTGAAAACTGAAGTGAGTAGAACGATCTTTTTGGGTAAAGAAATTGCCGATGTGGGGGCATCGGCAATTGGGGGAAGAGGGGAGGATAGTTTCTCTCGAACCTTAATTCGTCTATCCATCCCTCTTGTTCTTTTATCGCCTTTTAGTTGTGGGGGGCGATGAACGTACTTTGTTTTGACGATGAGAAGGTTGAATTGCTGAATGTGAAGTCAATTTTACTTCTTGCCGGCTGCTCTTTTAGGGGAGCGCAGACTCGATAGAGAAGCGTATTATTTTGCTCTGTTAAATAGATATCTTTAGGCCCAATTAGTGTGAGTGGTGTTGATCCGTTTTGGTTATTAACAGCAATTTGTAGCTGCGATAGGTTATCGGAAAATGCTTCTAGTTCAATGCGGAAGTTGTTACATACGCTGTCACCGCTGATTTGGTAAAGCGATCCACGTTCCTTTGCTATTTCTATTAGAAGTTCCGTTCTATTTTGTAAACTATAGAAAACACCAATGAGTGTAATTGAGAAAACGGCGAGATAGCCCAATAATCGTGGGCTTAGTACACGGGGTGTTGTATGCGCTTTATGATCTTTAGGTTGGTCATCACTATTGTTGGGTGTATGGGATAGCTGCTCTTCTGAATAGAATTCGATTAGACCTTTTGCTTTGCCCAACTTCACCATTACGCTGTCACACGCATCGATACAGGCGGCGCAATCGATACAGGCGGCTTGTAGTCCATTACGTATATCTATGCCGGTAGGGCACACTTGGACACAGATACCGCAATCGATACAATCCCCAGTATTTTCTTCAGCATTTCTGCGGTGGCTACGTGGTTCTCCGCGCTGTTTATCATAAGTGACTGTACGCGTTTTATTATCAAACATGACCCCCTGGAAGCGAGAGTAAGGGCACATATGTAAACATACTTTTTCACGTACCAGCCCCGCATTTGCGTAGGTTAGTAACGCCATGACAATAATCCAAGATAGGCTAAAAAGAGAGGCTTCTAAAGTTATAATATTTGCCAATAGTTGATCGATTGGCACGAAATAACCACTAAAAGTAATGGCTGTCGCGAAGGAGAGTGTAAGCCATAGAGTATGTTTTATGGCTCGGCGCAATAGGGAGAGTCCTGTTAGGCCTGATTCTTCAGCTTTTGCTCTTTTTGCAGCCCTCCCTTCTACCATGTCTTCAATTCTTATAAATAGCCAAGTCCATATTGATTGTGGGCAGGCAAAGCCACACCAGACACGTCCCCAGCCAACGGCCATGAAAAAGAGAAGACTGGCACCAGAGATCATAATGCCCGCTAGTATGGGAAGGTCGTACCAAGACAGTTCAATGCCAAAAAGAAAAATTCTATGTGCTGAAAAATCGAACAGAACAACAGGTAAGTTATCGATACGCAGCCAAGTGAGTCCAAAAAAAAGGGCGAGCATAGGCCAACTTATAAAACGCCTAAGATTTTGATAGAAGCCTTCGATTAGTTTTACATGAAATTTTCCATTCCCGGGTAAAGGGGTGGGGTCTTCTATGGTAATGGATGGAATTTTACTATTACTCAACTGTTGCATCTTTTCTACTCACTGCTCACCTGTGATATGGCTTCACTATATAGAGATCAATAAATAGGAACAGGCATAAGAAAATGATTTATAATAGGTACAGATTGGAGTAAATATGCGATACCTATATCAAAATTTAGAGCATGAACTGATAGCTGGCATTAATTCCGGCCATATCCCTGTTGGGATGAAATTACCTTCTATCCGTCAGCAATGTGAAGAGAGAAAGATCTCTAAAGCCACCGTGATTCATGCCTATCAAAGGCTTGAAGCTTCTGGTTTGGTCGAAGTGAGAGCTAAGTCGGGCTATTTTGTTTGTTCGCGTAAAATGCAGCACCCTGTACCCTCAACGCAGCAGACTATTTCTGCGCCTCGTTTAGTGGATATGAGTGATGTGATGAGGGATATTATGGCGCAAAGCGCGGCGTTCGATATTTCTCCACAAATAGATCAGCGCTCCGATATACCTATAGGTATTACAGAATTAAATCGTAGTTTGTCACGGGCACTAAGGCGCCAGAGAGGGGCTGAGCATCAGTATTATGATGAGCCGGCAGGATTGCTGCCACTTCGTCGTCAGATCTGTAACCGTTATCAGCGATTTGGTTGTAACTTTAATGAAAATGAAGTGATTATTACTGCAGGTTGCCAGCATGCGCTTTCGCTGGCTTTGCAACTGTGTTGTAAGCCTGGCGATATCGTCGCAGTAGAATCACCAGGTTTCTATGGTGTATTGCAGTTACTTGAGAGTATGGGCCTTCAGGTACTAGAGATCCCCGTGACAGCTGAACATGGTATCTCCGTTGATGGGTTAAGTGATGTTTTAGATAAGTGGAAAATTGCGGCGTGTGTTGTTACGCCATCGTTTGCGACCCCGATCGGGGGAGCTATCCCCGAAGAGTCTCGGCAGCGTCTTTTGCAGTTAGCAGAACGTTTTGATTTTAAAATAGTCGAAGATGATATTTATGGAGATCTCTCCTTTGGGCATAGAATACCGCCGTTAAAACAATTAGATAAGAATAATCGAGTGATTTTATGTGGCTCATTTTCTAAATCACTGTCACGAGAGTTGCGTTTAGGCTGGGTGGTCTCAAGCATGGGACAAAAGGCATTAATGCGGTTGAAAATGGTGAACATGCTCGCGCTAAGTCGCTATACCCAACAGGGATTATCTGATTTTTTAGAGGATGGTGGTTACGACAAGCATATTCGTAAACAGAAAGTACTCTTGCGGCAGCAGAGAGAGCAACTGGTTGATCTGCTGTCGCGTCATTGGCAGCATTTAGGCGCAATACGTATTAGCCAACCTGAAGGAGGGCTGACCTTGTGGGTCGAACTTGATCCAAAGATTAATGTGGCCGATTCTTATCTGAAAGCAAGAGCAGAAGGTATCATTATTACACCGGGTAATCTCTTCACTGCTCAGCTTCAATATCAGCATTGTTTACGCTTAAGTTTCGCTCATCCGTGGAACGATAGACGCCAAATGGCACTGATTAAATTGGGCGAGATTCTTGCCGCGCAGATGTGAGATCGCTTTCAGGAAACTTTATTATTGATCCATTACAACACAGTCTCTTCCTTTGTCTTTTGCCGCATAAAGGTTTCTGTCTGCCCGATTGAGCGCTGAGGGAAAGTCTTCATCTTCGCCCCGTTTAGCAATACCTATACTAATAGTCAGTTTAATTCCTTCAACAAAGGTCTGTTTTTTAATGGTCTGACGGGTACGTTCTGCCAGCTGGTAAATGTGTTCATCGGATGTTCCGAGTGTGAGAATAACAAACTCCTCACCGCCATATCGAACACATAGGTCTTGAGGGCGAGTGGACTGCTGTAAGATTTTTCCCAGCTCTTTTAACACTTCATCGCCAGCCCTATGACCGTAGGTATCATTGATAGATTTAAAATAATCGATATCTAAAAAGAGGACGTATAATCGATTGCTCTTATCACGGCTGTCTTCACGTACGAAGCTATCCTCTGTTTCGTTTAGGTAACGTCGAGTGTAAAGTTTGGTCAAAGGATCGCGTATAGCAAGATCTTTTATTGCTTGCGTGCTTCGATGAGCAATATAGATTGATAACAAGGTACTTAAGAGAAAAGCTGAAATAATAAAACCAATCGATTTTATAAAAATTGCATTTTTTTGTTGCTCTACATCATCCAAATATAGGCCAGTTCCTATGACCCAGCCCCAAGGTTCAAACAGGGTGACGTATGATAATTTAGGAATAGCCAATGCTGTTTGGTTAGGCTTTGCCCAAAGATACTCTACCCATCCACCCCCAGATTTTGCCTGTTTTATAAATTCTTGGAAAAGAAGTACCCCATTACCATCTTTAACTTGGCTAACATTGCTGTATTCAAGGTGCGGCATGGCGGGGTGGAGAATCATTATGCCGTCGATGCTATTGATCCAAAAATACCCATCTACATCATAACGGGCCTGTCTCAAGGCCAGCAGAGCCATCTGTTTAGCTTCTATTTCGGTAGCTTGATGGGTTAGGTTAAGTTTATAGAACCCTTCAACAATGCTATGAGCGGTGCCTGATAGGTGTTTTGATTCTTGCTGTTTACCTGCGTAAAACGTACTGCTGAAGGCATTAAAGAAAAGATAAAAGAGAAGTAACATACTTATTAGGTTGATGATGCACATCAATCCCAATTGGCGCCCTATGTCTGAACTGAGTGAAATTTTCATCGCACAACCTACTGCTATATGGCATGCATTATAACTTCCTTGTTTGCGATCCTTATAGCTAGAGTACACCGTTTATAACGATCCTATTTGATCGCTATCAATAGCATAGCGCAGTTATGTTAAGTGACGGCTTTTTTGCTGATTAGAATCAAGCTACTTAGCTAAAGAGTAGTGCTGAAAGCTTGCTGTAACGACAAACTAAATACCTGTATAGTAATGTTATATTGTATCAATAATTCATATGGATGGTCAGATGTTTAAGGTATCTAAGAGTGTTTCGGCTTTAGGACTGTTAGCAGGTGCTACATGGTTAAGCTCTTCTGCGGTGGCTTTTGAGCAACACGAAGCTCATGTGCATGGTGAAGCGGTGATTAATATTGTCGTAGAAAATGGGCAGGTAGAAGCGGCGTTTAAATCTCCAATGATGAATATTGTAGGGTTTGAGTATGAAGCTACATCTGAAGCCGATAAAGCTAAAGTAGCGTCGGCCTTACAGGTATTTCAAGATGCGTATGCTCTAGTTAAGCTACCTGATGAAGCGCGTTGCCTTGTTGATGATGTTGATGTCCATCTTGGTGATGAGCATGAAGAACATGATCATGAGAAGGAACATGGTCATGAAGAAGAACATGGTCATGAAGAAGAACATGGTCATGAAGAAGAACATGGTCATGAAAAAGAACATGGTCACGAAGAAGAGCATGCTCACGAAGAGGAACATGATCACGCACATGAGTCTGAAGCGGCAACGCATAGTGATGTACATGCGCATTATCACTTTAAATGTGCAAATCCGGCAGCCTTAACATCCATGGAGCTTGGATTTATTGAAGCATTTAAGGGGATTGAAGAATTGGATGTTAATCTATTGTTTGGAAATAAGGCTAAGAAAGTAGTATTAACTAAGGAATCGTCGCAAATAACTTTTTAAATAGCTGGCGAGTATTCTTTTTAAGGGCGTAATGGATTGATGGAACTAGTAGTTGAGCTTGAGCAATTATCTTTTGCCTGGGGTGAAGGAAAACCCTGTTTGAATATTCCTGAACTTAAGGTAGCTCGCGGTGAAACACTATTTATAAGAGGCCCATCCGGCAGTGGTAAAAGTACTCTGTTGAATTTGTTGGGTGGCGTTTTAAAACCATCTGAAGGCGGTATCAGTGTGTTGGGGTGCGATTATGCCACGCTAAACGCTACCGCCTTAGATCGCTTCAGAGCCGATCATATTGGCTTTGTCTTCCAGCAGTTTAATTTGTTGCCGTATTTGAGCGTTATTGAGAATGTGTGCTTAACCTGTCATTTCTCTCCGCAAAGGCGTAAACGGGTTTTGGCAGATCATGCGTCGACAGAAGAGGGCGCAATTCAACTATTAGAACGATTAGGCTTAACAGATCGAGCGCTTTATGGACGGCGCGTCAATGAGCTTTCTGTTGGGCAGCAGCAGCGAGTAAGTGTAGCCCGTGCGTTACTGGGCTCACCTGAAATCATTATTGCAGATGAGCCAACGTCTGCCCTAGATGCAGACACGAGAGATCAGTTTCTATCCTTGCTGCTCTCCCAGTGCAGTTTGATGGAATCGACATTGATTTTTGTCAGTCACGATAGTGGACTAGAACACCATTTTTCACGTGTAGTCAGTTTTAAAAACGATGGGAATGGAGGTTTTTCACTATGATTCTTTTGCGCTTAACGTTGAAAAGCCTCAGTAATCGAAAGCTAACGCTATTTATGATGCTGCTCTCCATAAGTGTAAGTGTTCTTCTGCTGCTGGGTGTTGATAAAGTGCGAGAACAGGCAAAAGAAGGCTTCTCGTCTACTATATCCGGGACTGACTTAATTGTAGGGGCTCGCAGTGGCCAAATTAATCTTCTACTGTATTCTGTTTTTCATATCGGCAATGCAACTAATAATATTTCATGGTCAAGTTACAAAGCGATTAGTGAGCATCGAAGCGTACGTTGGAGTATCCCTCTATCACTCGGCGATTCGCATAAAGGGCATCGTGTTGTAGGGACAACAACGGATTATTTTAAACACTATCGCTACGGTAATAAAAAACCGTTGGTTTTCTCTCATGGAAGGGAATTTACCGAGGTCTTTGATGTTGTCATTGGCTCAGCAGTCGCGAAAAAGTTAGGTTACAGCATCGGTTCTTCTGTTGTATTAACACATGGCATGGGGAATGCGAGTTTAGTGACTCATGGAGATAAACCCTTTAATGTCGTCGGTATCTTGTCGGCCACTGGAACGCCGGTCGATAATTCACTGTTAGTGAGTTTGGAGGCGATTGAAGCGATTCATATTGATTGGAAAGCAGGGGTTAAGCTTCCGGGTGTCAGTATATCTGCAGCTGATGCCCTAAAGCGGAATTTAGCGCCGAAACAAATTACTGCGTTTATGTTGGGCCTCCACTCTCGTATGTCTACCTTCCAGCTTCAGAGGGGAATAAATCGTTATTCAAAAGAACCGTTGATGGCCATCCTACCGGGGCTAGCACTACAAGAATTGTGGGGTATGTTTTCAGTGTTCGAGAAGGCATTAATTGCGATCTCAGGATTAGTTGTTTTTTCTGGTTTGATTGGCTTACTGACATTACTACTTAATGGATTAAATGAACGCCGTAGGGAGATGGCGATTCTTAGATCTGTTGGTGCACGGCCATTACACATCCTAACGCTTCTCATGTTGGAATCTCTTATTGTTACGATTGTGAGTATTATCCTGGGAGTGTTAATGTTGTATCTGGTTATGCTGTTAGGTGCGCCTTTATTACAACAGGAGTTTGGCTTACGCATAGAATTAACTAGCTTAAGCTTCTGGCAATGGAAATTGCTTGGGATGATTGTTGTTGCTGGTTTTGTGGTTGGTTTAATCCCTGGCTATCGTGCCTATAAGTATTCGGTAGTGGATGGTATGTCGATAAAGTTATAAAAGGGTTTCGAATGTTAAATAAGTTTCTTGTTTCAGTGTGTTTGTTGTTTATGGCGAATACATTATTTGCTGCAACGATGCTGAATGGGCAAGAAGTCAAAGTTGTAGAGTGGGAAGCCCTAATGCCTGCTGATTTCTCTCTAGATGATATCTTTTCTCAGTCTGATCAACTTTCCGCTATTGATGATTTTGATCCTAAAGCTCAGCAGTTGCTCGATGAGATGATGATTGCGATGCAGTCAGCGCCTGTAGTGCCTGAAATGGATGGAAAGATGATTAAAGTCCCAGGTTATGTTGTGCCGATTCAATCTGATGGCTTAACGGTAACAGAGTTTTTTTTGGTGCCTTATTTCGGTGCGTGTATCCATGTACCTCCCCCCCCATCAAACCAGATAATCTATGTACGTTTTGAACCGGGTACCCATGTTGAAAATCTTTATGATGCGATTTGGGTTACGGGCACGCTAAAAACAGAAGTTGTTAAGAACGATATGGCAACTTCGGGCTATACAATGGAAGCCTATCAAATCGAACCATATGATATTTAAGGCTTTTTGGTCATACCAGTAGACAAACTTATTATAAATTACTGGTTTCATCTTCGGGCAGTGGTTAACATTTACTCCTTATCTTTGTTCGGGATGTGCTGACGTGGAACAAATAATTACCCTTATACTTGATTCAGGAAGAACAGGGCTTGATATGGGCCTTTATATCTTACTGCCGATCATGGTGGTTATGCTCGCGTTCATGAAGCTTCTGGAAGCTAAAGGCGTGTTGAGTTGGGTTTCAAATCTGCTAGCGCCTGTCGCCCGTATCTTTGGTATCCCTGGCTTAGGCATATTTGCCATGATTAAGTTGCTGTTTGTAAGCTTTATCGCGCCGGTTGCCACGTTTGCACTAATGGATCGTAACGGCACTTCACGTCGCTATATTGCTGCTACATTGGCCATGGTACTCGCCATGTCACAAGCCAATGCGACTTTTCCGCTGAGTGCCATGGGGTTAAATTTAGGGGTTATTCTTTTAACATCGATTGTTGGTGGTTTAGCGGCCGCTGCCTTTACCTACTATGTTTTGACACGAAATTTATCCGACCCCAATACTGAGGAGGTCGTGGTCACTAGCTCGGCCCCTGAGGAGAAAAAAACAGTTATTCAAATCTTGGGGGATGGTGGGCAAGAGGGGATGAAGATCGTACTCGGGATGTTGCCGATGCTGATCTTAGCGATTTTTTTGGTGAATGTTTTTAAGGCGACAGGCGTTATTGATCTACTAAGTACGCTATTAGCGCCACTTTTAGCCCTGATTGGTCTACCTGAAGCGACGGTTCTTCCGCTGGTTACTAAGTTCATTGCGGGAGGCACTGCGTTTATGGGGGTGACGATTGAGCTTATGAATGAGGGCTTGATCAGTGCTCACGAGCTTAATCGTATGGCAGGATTCGCAACCAACCCATTAGATGTGACAGGCGTGGCAATTTTTGCGGCCGCAGGAAAACGAGTAGGGCAAGTAATTCGTTATGCGGTTTACGGTGCCCTATTTGGTATGGTTCTACGCGGAATAATGCATCTGATCATTTTTTAAATCAGCGGTGAAGGACCAGTTGTGGGCCTTTTTTCCCTGCTGGAATAGTATGTTTCGCAAAAACACCGTAAATATGTCCGCAGCCATCACAGTAGGCTACTTGAAACCAAGCATGATTATCCCGTGCGCGCTCATCACTATCTTTTGACACAATATGCTCAATCCCTACGATTGCACATTCAGGGCATTTAGGTTCGGCCATCGTTTATCCTCTCAGCAGTATATAAATCCTCGAAACTTTTAGTCCTGTGAAATACTGAAAAGTTCCGAGGGGAATAGATGATATTAAAAACACTGTTTTTATGTGGCAACGAAAGTCTTTGTTAAAGCTCTACATTCACCGATGTTGAACCGCGTATCGCTTTTTCTTTAGCGAGCTGGATATTTTCATCTCTAGCAAGAACAACTCCCATACGTCGTTGCCCAGATACTTCAGGCTTACCAAATAGGCGTAACTGCGTGTTTGGCTCTGCTAACACTTGTTGTAAATTACCAAACTTGGTTTCTGTAGATTCGCCTTCGACAAGAATAACACTTGATGCCGAGGGGCCGTGAAAGTGTATGTTTGGAATAGGTAGTCCCAAAATTGCTCTAGCATGGAGTGCAAATTCTGACAGGTCCTGAGATATCATCGTAACCATACCTGTATCGTGAGGACGGGGAGACACTTCACTAAAATAAACATTGTCTTCTTTAATGAACAGTTCAACGCCAAATAATCCATTTCCACCTAGCGCTGTTGTTACTTTTGTTGCGATCTCGCGAGATTTTTCCCAAGCAATAGGACTCATCTCTTGCGGTTGCCAAGACTGACGGTAATCGCCGTTCACTTGTACGTGGCCGATAGGCTCACAGTAGCTCGTATGACTATCGTGACGGACGGTTAGCAGTGTTATTTCATAGTCAAAATCAACAAAGCCTTCAACAATGACTTTACCTTTACCCGCTCGCCCACCTTCTTGAGCGTACTGCCATGCCGCCTCAATCTGATCTTTGGACTTGATCGTGCTTTGCCCTTTTCCTGATGAACTCATGATTGGTTTGATAACACAGGGGATACCAACCGTTTCTATGGCTGTTACATACTCATCGTATGTCTCTGCAAAACAGTAGGGTGAGGTCGGAATATCAAGTTCTTCTGCTGCTAACCTTCGGATACCTTCACGGTTCATCGTGAGCTGGGCTGCTCGAGCGGTCGGTACAACATTGAAACCTTCGTTTTCAAGTTGTACAAGTGTATCGGTAGCAATCGCTTCTATTTCTGGAACGATAAAATCGGGTTTCTCCGCTTCAATTACTGAGCGAAGCGCTTTGCCATCTAGCATCGATATTACGTGGCTGCGGTGGGCTACTTGCATGGCCGGTGCATCGTCATAGCGGTCGACGACAATGACTTCGGCGCCGAGGCGCTGCAATTCAATGACAACTTCTTTTCCTAATTCGCCACCGCCACACATAAGTACACGTGTGGCTGATGTAGATAGAGGCGTCCCTATTTGTAACATTGTCCAATCCTCAGCGTGAAAAATTTTCAAGCATTATACGGTGCTAAATGTGACATTCACCAGCAGAAATACGACGATAAACTATAATCATATACGTTGTTTTAATTTATGTTATACAGCTAAAACAACTCGGCAGCTTGCTTTTAGCTTTGGCTAAAATAGCTGGCGTGATGGCAAGTACAGTTTGGGGTTCGCGTGGAATTTTTGCCAGCGGCAGAGCTGTAGTTGTGAGCAGCATCCTTGAAAGAGTGTTAGGAGGATGGTTAGGAAGCGCTGGTTGGTGGAGAGACTTTTCTTGATAGGTGCGACGATAAAACCTATTTTTAAAGGTACTTAAATGACGGTTAATGTTTCGGTTAGCGATGATTAGTGATTAATAAGGTGATAAGCACCCTTGTCAGAAAGCGCTGGTGAAAGTAATTGACCCTCCTTACCAACAGGTTGAGCAATAGGTAACGTTTTTGCCTGAGAAGGCCGATTAGTCGGAGTATCCATCCGGCAGAAAGGGGCAGGATCTCTTTTAGGGGACTGCCCCTTGTTAATTATTCACCAAAAAATTGCGACTTAGTGTTCCTTTAAGGGGGTTATTAACACTTCGTCTTGGTTTTATTCATATTCCTTTCATCCTCATGAGGATATGCTATCTATTATACGAGGCTGGAAAAGGAACGTGATATGTCTAAAGGTCATGAGCGTCATCATGAACGCCATCATGGTTTGTCTCTTTATGGTAAAGATTTAGTTCGGCGCTGTAGTTCCCATTGCGAACTATGCGATGCTCATGGCGTAAAATTGAGTATTTATGAAGTGCCTCCGATTCCTATCGAGCCCGACCTCGCACATTGCACGATGATATGCGATTTATGCCTAGAGCAGATCGAAAAACCTAAGTTACGTGATAATAATCATTGGCGATGCTTAAATTATTCAATCTGGAGCGAGGTTCCTGCGGTCAAAGTGCTCGCTGTTGCGATGCTCAATAAACTAGCGGCAGAGGAACGATGGGCGGTGGAGCTCCAAGAGCAGTTGTATTTAGAAAATGATACCTTGGAGTGGTTAGCACAAATTGAACTGCCTTAACGGTTAATTTCACCGGCAAGCGGAATTGGGAATTTTTGTTTAATTATTGCGTTGCTAGACTCTGTCGCTGTTAAAAAGTGAAGCTTGCTAAATGCTGCTTCTAGTGTCATTTCAGCACCGGAAATGACGCCAATATCATTTAATACTGCGCTGCATGCATATTGACCTTGACGTATGTCTGCTTGTAAACACTGACTTATATTAACTAAGACGGTTCCGCTATCTGCGGCCTTAGTCAGTGCTTGGATAAGAGAACTATTTTGATCGGGTAAATTACCTACGCCATAGCTCCTTAAAATGATCGCTTTGCATTTTTTATCAGAATTGATAGCTGAGATGATATCCCCATTTATGCCAGGATAAATGGGTACAATTGAAACCGCGCCATCGGTAAAGTTCGGAACCTTAAAGGTGTCATTTGAGTCAGGGAGAAATAGATTGGTGTGTAGCTCAATATTGAGCCCAATCTGCCCTAACCAAGGAAAGTTCGGACTATCAAAAGCATCCAGCCCCGTCGCCTTCACTTTACTGCTTCTGTTTCCCCGCAGTAACCGTCCACTAAAATACACACAGACTTCACTAATGACCTCCTCAACGGCGAGTAGCATCGAGGTAATCAGGTTATCTAATGCATCATTTCGAAGCTCAGATAGTGGAATTTGCGAACCGGTAAATATGACGGGTTTGTTGAGCCCTTGTAACATAAATGAAAGTGCTGAAGCGCTGTAAGCCATCGTATCTGTACCGTGCAATACGATAAAGCCGTCGTAACTTTTTTGATGCTTAATTATAGGCTCAACCATTGAACTCCAATGGCTTGGATTTAAATTAGCACTATCGATCAAGGGGGATAATTCGACTAAATCAAAATGTGGCAGAAGGGCGTGGTGAGAATGATCGAGTCTCTCTCGAATTAAATGTTCAAAGCCTGTAATAGGAACATATCCTCGTTCAGAGGATTTCATGCCGATGGTCCCACCCGTATATATAATTAGAATTTTTTTGTTCATTCGTCATCTCACTTTCGTTGGGAATATATATACGTGTAACGTGTTAGGATTGAAAGGGATCATCTGTCTTTATTTGGAGGGGAAATTGTATTGTGGGGGGTAATAAACAATGGTTTTTTTAGTAGATCATTGATTTGATCTTTGGGAAGAGGTTTACTGAAATAGAAGCCTTGAAGTTCTTCACAGGTTTGGGTTAACAAGAAACCACGCTGTTGAGGTGTTTCAACCCCTTCTGCGATTACTTTTAAGTTTAAGTTATGTGCCATCGTGATTATTGCTTGTGTAATTTCAGCGCATTCAGAGCTTTCATGTAAGTCTCGTACAAAACTTTGATCGATTTTTATTCGGTCTAATGGGAATTGCTTTAAGTAACTTAATGATGAATAACCTGTACCAAAATCATCTACGGCGATTTTAATACCCATCTGTTTAAGCTCGTATAACGTTTTTGTTGTTTCTTCGAAATCTTGCATAAGCGCAGACTCCGTTAGTTCTAATTCTAATAAATGAGGAGGAAGACCGGTTAACTTAAGGGTTTGGGTGATTCTATGAACGAGGAAGTTGTCGTTAAATTGCAGGGCTGAAAGGTTGACGGCAATTCGGATTTCCTGATTTCTTTCTTGGTTCCACTCACTGACTTGCCGACACGCGGTTTCCATCACCCAATCACCAATTTGCATAATTAAACCGGTTTTTTCAGCAATGGGAATAAAGTCCACGGGAGAGACAAATCCTCGCTCTGGATGTTTCCAACGAAGTAGCGCTTCAAGGCCTATGATAGCGCCGGTAGCGCTTAATACTTGGGGTTGATAATAGACCTCTAATTGACCTTGGCTTAGGGCAAGGTGTAAGTCTCTCGTTATAGATGACTCGTCGAGGATCTCCTGTTTCAACTGTAAGGAGTAGTAGTAGAGGCCCCTTTTCTTATTTGATTTGGCTTTATGCATGGCGGTGTAGGCATTACCTAGTAAGCTCTCAGTATCGAGTCCATCTTGAGGATAAATACTCACACCAATGGATGGTTTAAAGAAAAAATGTTCGCCTTCAAATTCACAAGGTAACTGTAATAATTGTATTAATCGGCGACCGATATGTGCTGTTTCCGTAAAATCTTTCTGTTGAGGAAGCATGACAGCAAATTCAATGCCGCCAAGCCTGGCAATAGGGTAATTGTGCTCAACCGCTTTTTGAATCTGCTTGGCGGCCATGATCAGTACTTTATCACCCGCTTCAAGTCCCAATCTATTATTAACCTCTTTTATCCCGCCTAGTTGAATAACAAGTAGAGAGAGTTTTTGTGTTGGATCGTTCTCCTCTATTGTTAGTGTGAGCTGATCCTTGAACATGGTTATATTGGGAAGATGGGTAAGCGTGTCAAAGTTAAGTTGTTGATAAACGTCTTTGTTTAATTGGCTGATTTTATTTTGGGTTTCGTTGTAGCGCTTCCAGCTAATAAAACAGAAGAACAGAAGTTGCGTGAGTATCGTATCTGTTGGGGCGAACCAGAAACGTATTTCGCTGAATAGGGTGAAACAGATGAACAGTGTTATAGCGATAGATATGGGTAAACAAGTAGGAAAATAACGCCGTGGAAGTATCCTTGCAATTGGCAAGATGAGAAGGGCAAGGGCAATACTCAATAGATTGGATGATAAAGGGCGTAGCTCAATAATAAAGCGATTTTCTAGTAATGACGCAACGACATTAGCATTCAGTTCCACACCTGACATTCGTTGATGATGACCTGAAACAGGCGTACTGACCGCATCTCCCATTCCTGCCGCTGTAGCACCGATCAAAACGATTTTATTTTGCAGTTGTTCTTTTCCAACTCTGCCTTCTAGCACGTCTAAATAAGAGTATTGTTGGAAATGCCCGGGGGGGCCGTAAAAAGGAATTAACAGAGGAGATTGTCTAATCCATCCGTTACCGTGTTCAGGTGTATGTGTAAGTTCAATAGGAAGATTGATGGGTTGTTGGGAAAATAGTTTTTGGACTGCAAAACCAAAAGAGGGCCAATGAGCTTCACCTAAACCCGCTTTCAGATAAATTCGTCGACAGATACCGTCCAGATCTAATTCTGTATCGACATGGGCTAAACCTGCACTATGCAATGCGATTGTAGGGGTTGGTAAAAGTTCTATTAGCTCGGTACTCGTTGACGATTTCTCAGGAGCAACGGCCAGAATGACTTGACCATGCCTAGCGATCGCATCGGAGAAATACTGATCTGCTTCGCTACTTTCAGGCTCTGAAAACAGAATATCAATGCCAATAACATCTGCTTTTGCTTCGGTAAGGCGGTGAAGTAACTCTCCATGTAGTGTTCTAGACCAAGGCCAGCGGCCAAGCTTTTCTATACTGAGTTCATCGATTGCGACAATCACTACTTCACTAGGAGGAGGGGTACTAGAAAGCCCCAGTAAACTATCGTAGATGATTAAATCGATACGTTTTAGCACTGAACTGTTAATGCCGATAAGCACCGTTACTAAAATAGTAATAATGATTAGGGCTTGCTGAAAACGACGTTTTATCATGGTCATTATCGCTTAGCTATAAAAGTAAGACTGTCATTAGGAATGATCCGTAAATATAGATCCAACTCTCATTGGGAGGAGGGCTTAGTTCTTGAGTCACTCCCCATGCACCAGCAAAACCATCATCAGCTAATGTCCTGACACGAATATACCTATAGCCTTCAGGCCGAGGTAAAGTTAGCTCAGGTTTAGTCGAGTTAGTATCGGAGATGATTGAATCAAATTGACGATCACGGGCGATCTGTATCTGGAATGTTTCATTCGCCAAACCTTCAAGCCAAGTCAGTTTCACGTCACTCTCACTTTCTTCTAGCGCAGGTTGTGGAACGGCAGGTATTGGTTTCATTGTTATCATTCGGATAGGGCTATAAGGCCCCTGTTCACCATCTTTGGCTATGCTGGCCACGCGCCAGTAGTAAGTATTTGATGGCGATAGTTCTGAAGCGCGGTAATTGGTTTCGGTTAACGTATTACGATCAATGACGGTTGTTTGGAAGCTCTTAGAGAGAGATATTTCTAAGCGATATTTATCTGCCTCACTTGAACGTGTCCATTCCAGTGTAGGCGGTTCCCCTCTAATAATCGCTTGATCGTTGGGGGCTGCTAGAAAAGGTGGTTGAGGGTGGGCATTGAGCGTAAAAGATTGATGTGTTGGTATGCCTTCAATGCCGAACTTGTCTATGGCTCTTAATTCAAAAAAGTAAGTCGCATCAGCTAGGTCAGGTAAACTGATGGCGGTGCGATCACTGTTGCTATCCCAAACAATGCTGCCGAACTGTTGAGATGTTGAGATAAGCACGCGATAGTTGATCGCTTTTTTTATCGGTTTCCAGCGAACCTGCGATCCTATTACTTCAATTGGCTCAGGGTACGTGAGGATTTCGGGTGCGGGCAATAGTTTTTGTGGTTTAAGCGGCGCTTTGTTTTTTTCTATATGAGTTCCGTAACCCGAGCGAACAAGGCGAGTTGTACGTCCACCTTTTACCGCAACCCCGCCCTCTAATACCTCTATGTGTGAGCTGCTATCTGTTGTTGAATATGAGGTCCTAAAGCGGGTGCCTCGAACGGCGGATATTGCTGCAGGGGTATGAATTTCAAAGCGAGCAGCGTTTCCTTTTTGAGTTTTAGCGTGAGTCTCTATGTCGCCCTGTATTAAGCGTATGCGAGAATCGACCATGCCGGTCTCGCCATACTGGGTCATATGATTGAAATCTACTTTAGCGTTTTGCATAACAACGATCTCACTGTTATCAGCAAAACGTATGAGAACGTTACTTTGTTCTCCTGTTTCTAATTGGTCACCAAGATTGAGTGTATTGTCGATTGCGGCAGGAGTTGAACGGGGTGTACCTTGACGGTAAATATGTGCTGAGCCTGTGATCTTTATTATTGTTGCAGAAGCGGGTTGCGATTTAATCCATGCGATGGGCACTCTTAATTTTGTATTCTCGGGTATACGCTTTGGATCAATAACGTTGTTGATTTTTTGAAGTTGTTTCCAGTACGAGGTTTTATATAAGTGTTTTTGGCTGAATTCTGAAAGCGTATCGCCTTTAATGACGGTATAGACCCACTCTTGCGCATATGTTTGAGGGGAGAATAAGAATAATAAACACGCAAAAAGAGGGGCGCATTTGAAAATATAGAGTTTTGTCTCAGCCATAATCGTATCCCTGAAAAATGCCTTTCATTACTCTAGCCGAATCTAAGCAAGGCTGCTATCTGTTCGAGGAAAGTTGGTGCTTATTCAAAGTCTAGCTTATAACTTAACTAAACGACTGATAATGATATGAAAATTTACAGTTTAGAATAGTTAAAATGGCGCATATACTTATGTTTTATAGGTGGTTATCAAAAGACTGTTCGAATGAGTGAGGTTTTATTATGCTTAGGTTCTTACCTTCTCAGGAATCGTGCTAAATGTCAGAGATATCGGCACCCCTTTCTACGTCAGCGCTAGCAAAAGCGTTGGGGAAAACCACAAAGCAGATGTTTGCTGAACTTGAATCATTGGGCTGGATTGAGCGGTTAAATGATAGTTGGGCGTTGACGAATAAAGGTCAGTTCGAAGGTGGAAAGTATCGAGAAAGCCAAAAATTTGGCCGCTATATTGTTTGGCCGGGTATTGTCGTAGAGCATAAAGTTCTAGCAAGCCCAGACGCAAATTTAATGACCTCTAGTTTATTAGGTAAGCAGCTTTCGCTTTCCAGAAAAGTCATGGATCGATTGTTAAAAGAGATTGGCTGGGTCAAATCGGGTCGTAAAGGGTGGCTTTTAACGCTTGCCGGTGAATCTGCTGGTGGTCATCAAAGGGAAAACCCCGCAACGGGCGTGCCTTATATTCTTTGGTCAGGTTCGGTACTTGATCATTCAGTGTTAAATGATTGGGCTGTGGAGCTGAAAGCGAGTGTTTCTAAAGAGTCGTTTGATTGCTGCGATGGCCATAAAGTAAGTTGTGAGGCGGAACGCAAAATCGATAATTGGCTTTACCTGTCCGGATTATTACATGCATATAAGCGGCGCCTACCTGATACTGAGATCCTATTTTCAGATTTTTACCTGCCTCAATATCATCTATATATCGAATATTGGGGGGAAGGTAATCAAAAAGAGCACCTTTCTTCTAAAATGAAAAAGAAAGATAAGTTGAAGGCGCTTGGTGCCAAGCTTATTGAACTAAATGATGATGATGTTGTTAATCTTGAAGAAGTTTTACCAAGGCTATTACTTCAATTTAACATAGAGACATAACGTTTTTTGATTCACAATGAGTTATTCGTTACTAGAATGTAGGTAGATAGTCGGGATTTTTATTTATTGCTATCTATTACGATGTATTGAAATGTAAGTAGTGGTGTTTCGACCTTTCAAGGACAGCTGCTTTTTTTATTGGTTGTACTGCGGGGTGATGGCGCTTCGTTTTCATTTATTAGGAAGTATCTATCCATTGAAATCTGAGACGTTTAAGGTCCAACACAGAATAGCGATTCGCTTGGCCAAATATACAGTTTTCTTGGCTTTTGTGATTGGTTTTGTCTTAAGTTCTGCCCAAGTCATCGAGGACTTTCAGGAACAAGATAATCAGTTAGATCAAACGATTACTAAAATCTTAGATGCGAGTAAACCTCCTGCGACACGAGCGGTTCATACACTCGATCAAACGTTGGCTCAGGAAGTGGTTTATGGATTGATGCAGTACCCGTTTATCTTTCATGTGCAGATAAAGGATGAACTCGGTGAGGTGTTAGCCGAACAGACCGCTGAAACCAGTACCACAAAGACTAAGTGGCTTACTGAGGCTATCTCTGCGAATCACCGCGAGTATACATTAGATCTACAAGCCCCCGAATACGCTAATATAGAGCCGGGTAAACTGTTGTTGGTGGTTGATCATGACCATGCGTTACAGCCATTTTTTGAAAGATCCCTCGCTGTTTTTATAACGGGTATTGTCCGTAATGTCCTGTTAGCTATTTTTTTAATAGCGATTTTTCATGTTGCGTTGACAAAACCACTGGCGTTGTTAGCAAGACAGTTTGCCGCATTGGATCTAGAGAAAAGTGAAGGGAAGCACCTTAAAGTTTCGGAGCAACACCAGCAAACGGAGCTGGGGCAGTTAAGTGAGGCCGGAAATGAAT
>Ga0193961_1000193_pt1 | contig 24465 bp, 14 predicted proteins | sample FB_4_MG_FD_140371 | JGI IMG/M metagenome (GOLD analysis project Ga0193961, IMG submission 140371) | Microbial mat bacterial communities from the Broadkill River, Lewes, Delaware, United States - FB_4_MG | ecosystem: Environmental > Aquatic > Freshwater > River > Microbial mats | place: USA...
CGTGCGTGTTTCTTGCCACACACCGCCTCAATCGCTTCGCGAAAAAACGCCGATGGACAGTAGACAACGTCAGAGCGCCGCTCAGTGTGCAAATAGGGATCGTATATGCGATGATGAGCCGCCTTGTCAACAATGCGCACATTGCCACGGCGCTCGTCGAGTTCTATCATGCCGTGCCAAAAGTGAAAGCCAGAGAGGCTCGCCAAGCCCAGAGTGTGCACAGCGCGCTCGATTTCAGTGCGCAAAGCACCCTGATAGTGTACGACAGATGGTCGCAACATACGCAACCAGCAGTACAGCTTCCGCTCGGTGAAACCGCCCGGGATCGTAATCATGTCGCACGCTGCGCGCTCCACTGGCATCGCGCCAGCATCCACAAGTCTGTCGTTGTCGAAAAGTCGAGTCACTTGGTGTTTTTCAAACGATTCGTTGCGGGCATTGCAAAAGCACAGCCAAATACACTTTCGCGGCTGCGCCATGAGCATTGTTTGGCGCATGAACTGCTCTCCGCCACCATACGGATAGGCCCACTTTGTTACAACGACGTACGGTCCACTCTTTGACATTATTTCAGCACTTTTTTGACTATGTGTAGCGTAACACTCAATGTTCTTCCCACAGATCCCAAATGACGGTGCCTCTGATTTTATGCAAAAAGTGACGGCAACAAAAAAAAGTAATTGCACGCACTGCACTGTGCAATTGTGCCGCTTTTTTGTTTGTAGACACTGATCACACCACTGCCAGACAGAGCAGCGTTTTTTCAAACTAAAAAAAGTGAAAAGATTCGAGGCACGCACTTGACTCTTTTTTTTGTCTCGTCAAACGCCGCAAACAACGCGCTAATTTTTTTTCCACCGACAAACAGCACAGAATTTTGTTTTCCGATTGCAGAGAGAGAGACAGAGACAGAGAGACAGAGAGAGCAGCTTTTCCGATGCGAAAAAAATGTTCAACCCAATCACGGTGAAAGAGAAAGAATGCTTTCGCGCATTTTATGCCGCGTCTTTCCCGCTGAATCGGTCTCCGCAAAGAGACTTTCCAAAGGCACATCATTGTTGTGCGCCGGATTTTCCACGCGTGTTACACGACAGCTTCCCGACGTTGATCTCTGTCATCTCGTATCATGTCGCGACGCAAAAACCCCATTTGACCATGTTTCTGTCGCTGATCAACGTCTCTTTGCACTCGCCATTGCAAATGCACATCCACGTTCCCACTCACTTGCCTCGAATTGCTTCAGTGCTGTTAAAACCCTGTCGGATGTACACCAAAAGGCCTGTTTTTCCAACGAAACATCACAATGCGACGTCGATTTATTGCAGGAGCAGTTTGTGACCGATTATGTTAGGGTTTTAACCACACTCATGCTCAACAACACTGCCGCGCCCCGCGCACGATTGGAAGGTGTGACTGCTGCCACCAAGCAACCGCAGCAGCATTCAGTTTCTCTCTATCCTATCCGAGTCATCTGCAATATCGGCACACGATCATCGCTGCCCAGCGGCAATGTTGTGGGATCAAGCCGCGAGAAGCTGGCGCTGGCACGCATCGGTGTCGGTAAAGTGCCAAACACAAGCATAGATGGCTATCATTTGGTTGTATCGTACAGCAGGCCAACCAATGTCTTGGTGCGCTTTGGGTGGCTCCAGGCGATTGATTTCTACGACACACACGTTGTGAACAACACCCAGCTTGCGTGTGTTCCCCAGTCTCGCGCCGACTTGCGACTGTTTACGCTGATCAGCACTTTTCGGCACGCACACGGCCGACAGCGTGTGCACCACAAATGGGTTCGCGAGGCGTTGCGAAAGTAAAAAAAATAATACACCCGCTCTGTGAAGCCAAACAAACACAACTTGTATTGCGCAAAGCATGTCTGCGGCACAGTCGTTCACCGAGGACGTCATCGTGCCACCGGCAGACCAGCCCAGCAAGGGCACAATCGTTGTCGTTACGTACTATGGATTCCGCGATCCCATTCTCACCGCTTGCGAGAGCGTTCGCAAGACGCTCGGATGGAACGTTGTCGACTTTCCGATGTTTCGCTTCCGCAACGATCAGCACGACAAAACGCCAAAGTTCCTCGATATGTTTTGCGACACAGTGCGTCGCGTCAAGGCAGACGCCGTTCTGTTTTGGTTTCACGCGCTCGAGCGCATTGAACTCGAAGCGATTCGTCGGCAAGTCGACGCGCGTGTGCCTCTGCTGGTTTTCAATTGGGATGATCCGCACTGCTGGCGAGAGCCCAACCATCCGCTGCCGCAACTTGCGCCGCTATTTGACGGCGCTCTGACGTGCTGCGAGGGGTGTGCGCCAAAGTACATCGCGGCGGCCGAATCCAACACTGAGCGGCGTGAGCAGCTGTCGGTGTGCGCCGCGCAATTTTGTTTGCCAGGTTATGACACTGGCCTCGCAACGGGTGCAATGGAACAGCACGCTGGCGAGAACAGATTTTCGTGCGACGTGATGTTTCTCACAACAAATCTCTACGAGAATGCCGAGCGCTATCCCCATCAGCGCGTCAATCGTGCGCAGTTGCTCGACGCAATATACGCTCGACACGAAGAAGGCGCGCTGACATTTCACATATACGGACCCGAGTGGTTGGCTGCGCGCTTTCCCAACTCTTACCAGGGATACTTGCCCTACGAGAAACAGTGTCTGACAAAGCGAAAGGCTCGTGTGGTTCTGACAACGCATGTTGTCAGCGACAATCTCGATGGACCCTATTGCAACGAACGCCTTTGCGTGGCGCTCGGCTGCGGGTCGCTTGTTCTCTCCGATGTGTTGCCCAAGCTAAACGACACGTGCGATGTCGACGGAGCAGAGTTGGTTCTGGATATGGGCGATTCTGTAGAATCGGCGCTCGAGATGCTCGATAGTGCCATTGCATTGCCCTATGAGCAGGCAGAGCAGAGACGCGAGATGGTGGCGGCCACGGCGGCTGCCCACATTACGTGGTCACATTGGGCAGCGCAGTTGGGAAAACTGTTGGACACCCTCGTGCTGCCCGGTCCTGACGAAAGTGCCGCACAAAAACTGCAGCGCAAGTTTACACGCCCGTCGGCCAGTGAACAGCGTTCGACAATTCAGGCGGACAACGATACGGATCAGGCGGCGGGCGGTGTCGCTGACAACGACGCCGGCGAGAGCGTACTGATGCCACTTTTAATGCCAGGCTCATGGAATAGACACGACGCTGCTGAGCGCTTGCCATCGTGTGTTTCCCGTCACGTGCTCGGCGACGGAGAGGAAGAGGAATTGCGAGAGCAGCTGCGAACGACCGTACTGGCGCCGCCACATGAGTTTGCTCAACCAATGCTCGGTGCCGCTCGTCAGCGCGAACTGTCGTCTATTTTCGATCGCCTCGGCACGCCACACGACGACACGGAAGAAGAGCGCACTGCATGCGACAGCGCGCTGCTGCATCTGTTGGAGATAATGCGCAAAAACAAACACTTGGATGTCACAGCGGCCCTTGACGAACATTGGCGCCGCACCGATGCCGCACCGTGATTGAACTATTGCAGTGAATGAATAAATCTATTTTGCACACAAAGTTCTTCAACAAGCACTGATGACTACGTTTAACTATTCGCAATGTCTACACAAAATACGAAACCAACGCAACCACCGCGATCTGCGACAAACCGAAAGCAAATAAAGGTCGCCATCCGTGCAGCAGACGAGGGCGACCAAAGTGCGCGCTATCAAATGCCGGCAATCGTTCAGTGTGTGAAACACCGTGGCCAGTACCATGTTACAACTATCACAAATATCTCGGCTATCTCGAGAGCACTGCGCATTGATGTGCGCGCGCTCGTCAAGCACTTTGTGCGCACACTTTGCACACAAGCAAAATTGACGGCGCAAAATGTGCTTGAGATCAAGGGTGCACATTGTCCCGAGGCGTTGAATCGCGCGCTGCGGCTCTTTATCAATCGCTACATTCTCTGCAAGACGTGTGACCTGCCTGAATTGCAATTCGCGGCGCAAAAAAGCAGCAAAGCGGTGCGCGTGAAGTGTTGTGCGTGCGGCCGCACCGACACGGTGCGCGTTGTCGATGATCGCATGTATGCCAACCTGCGCACAACGACAACGCTGCTAAGTAAGAAGCCAAAATGCACAAATGGTCGGGACAGTGAAGCGCTGTTGTCCGACGCACTCGATGAAACAACCAGCCAGCTGGATGGTTGGTCAGACTCTGTGGGCCAACATGCCGTTGAAATGCGCCGCAAACAGGAACTTGGCACCGCACACGGCAATCTGGCCCGTCTTATACAGTGAGTAAAAGTCGCTGAAACACAAAAAAAAACACCGGCTGGTCTTTACAATATGGCACACCAGACCGACATCTTTCAAACGAGAAAAATGCGGAAAAAATCTAGTATAAGCGATGAGTAAAGTAGAACAGATAATTGGTATAAAAATGTCTGCCCCGAAACTACTGATTGGCACCGATGGTGCGCAAGGAGGTATTTTGCGCGGCGAAACGCAGCGACTTGCACTCACATTCAGCAATGAATCGGAGAACGTTGGCTATCTACCGTGCGTCGATCTAATTGTAGACGAACCGAGTGCTGTGTTGGCGCTGGCCGATTCCCTCGGTGCGACGCTCGCACTGGCCGCCACAGTTGTGCGCACAGAGACGCCCGCAGAAGATCCCGAAATCGACCCGCCCACCGTGACGTACGCGTGGTCGGCGTCTGAACATCCGTTGGTTGCAAACGCCGCGCTGCCGCCGCTTGTCGAGATCGACGGCGCCCAATGGTACACAATCAAATTGCCGTACAGCAGCTATCACCGCGATCAACAATCACACACTGAATATGTCACTGTGCGCGCGACCAACGCCGACGCAACAGAGGTTTCTGTGCGTGCGCAGTCCTATTTTGCTCTCGGCACGTCGGCGATCGAAGGTTTTGCAGCGGCCGACTTTGGCGACACCGTTTCGAAAACCTGGCCGCTGCAGCTGTATCGTGTTGTGCGCTCGAACAGTGCCACGGAAAACGAGCGCGCCATCGGGCCCAACTACCCAATCACATGGAGTGCACGCGTCGACATTGCCGACGGCATCGAGTTTGCCGAATTTTCACTTGTCGAACAGCTGCACTCGCTGCAAGAGCCGACCGACGCGACCGCGGCTGACGACGCCTACGATGCGCCGACGCGACAGTGGCGCGTTGCCGCGACCGACATTGTTGGCAGCGGAAGCAACGACTTGCAATTTTCCTACACAACATACACGCCGCTTTTTCATCGCAGCGGCGATCTTGTCGGCGTTCGCGCTTTCGACGACACTGAGGCGGGCTCTTTTGCCCACGTGACACCGCGACTCACAGTCAATGCCACCGACCAAACAGAAACAGAATACAACGATACCGTCGTCGCCAAAGTGGTTTGTATTCGCACACAACGCTCGCGCACTGACGGCGGCCGCGGTGCATACATTCCGCATACAAAGCTGCGCTACACGAGCACGATTGATATTGGCGATTGGGTGTCTGGTACATTTAACAAGATACAATTTGACGCAGATGACGCACACGTGTACGACGGAGCGCTTGAGACGCGATCGCGCACTGTCACTGCACCCGACTATTCGGCGTGGCAGTCGCTCGACGGCATTGCGACCGTCGACACCAACACCATTGCGCCAGAGTATTTTACGCGAGTCACGTCCCTCCATCACACCGGTACAGCCATTGAGGCTGCCGGGCACTCGTTTAGCGGAAGCACGCACGCCGAGTCGCTGGCGGCGCTCGGAGGCAGCGGCCCGACTACGATTATGTACCGCTACAACGCACACGTCTCGGGTCGATTTCAGCGCGACAGTTTTCTCCTCGGATCACAGACAGAACGCTACGCGGCGCTCGACGTCGGCGAGCGCATCGGCGTCAAATCTTGGATGTGGTTCACGCTCGCCGCGTCGACGTTTGTCGATACAAGCGCCGTGAGCACCAACATTGGTTCACAGACGTGGTCGAAATCAATTTACGCAATCGACGATGAGGTCGTCGAGTTGAGCGGCGCAAGCAGCGCGGCAGTTGACATCTTGCCGCACCAGAGCGTGACGTTTCGCTTGACCGCCGTCTTCTCGCACGCCAATATCGAAAACCTGCGCGTGCAAGATTTTGCTCCACTGCCGTTGTTTGATTTGGCGCGCGATTTTGACGGCTACGCGGGGCGCGCCATCGTCGACGGTGACGCCGCACCGACGTCAGTTCCGCCGGCGGTCGGCCGCATTGCGTACGGTCCGACCGACACCTATCACATGCGCCGATCGTCGCCGTCGTCGCTGACTGTTGATTCCGGTTCCAACTCGCTGCGTCTAGAGTGGCAAACTTACCAGACCGACACACTCACCGGCACGCACACCGTCGATCTGTTGTACACGTTGCGGGCCACACCGGCGCGCTTTAGCGACCGACTGCTGATGACGAACCAGGCGCGGTGGTTGCACGATTCGACGTTCACGGCCGCAGAAATGGACAAGGTGGCGATTGCGCGCGTGCGCGGTCGTGCACCGCGCCTCGGTGTTTCGTGTGCCACAGTCGACGCCGATTCCACGCGACGCCAGGGTGTGTTTGCGGCGAATGTGGTGACACCAGACGCCAACGGAAACATGCTCGCGCGCTTTGGAGAGGTCGGTGCAGTGGCAGCAGTTGCGGCGTCGGAGATTGACAACGCCGCACTCGCCACTTTGCTCGAGAGCAACTCGGCCACAATTCAGTGTGGCGATAGCGTGCGCTTTGCCGCGCTAGTGCAAAACAGTGGCGGTGCCGAGGCGTGTCGCGCAAAGCTGCGCTGGGCGTGGCAGGATGACAGTGTGTGGTCGGTCAACGCCGGAACATTGCGGCTCTACGTGGGAAATGTCGAAAATGTTCAGAATGGTGCCACAACAGTGTTGACGCCGACCGCATCGCAGACCGCACTGTTTTTTGGGTCCGCGTTTGAATTGCGCGATGCCAGCGACAATGCAGTGGCGATCCCGGCGAATGGCGGCTATGTGCTCGCGCTGTTCGATGCGACGCTGGCGACCGACGCGCCGTGCCAACGTTTCGATACGCACGCGTTTGCCGTGACAGACTACTACTCGCACAATGGCGTCGCGCTGAGCGAGTCGTTTGGCGCGGTGGAAGGTGCGAGCACACAAATCCAAACGCACGCGCCACTCATGCAGTGTAACATTGTGTTTTCTGGCCAAGAGCACACTGGCGCCACACTGATCAGCGGCCTTTTGCAAGCCGAGGAAGGAAACGAGTGGTTGACAAGCGGTCTGCGCAACTTTGAGCGCGCCGCTCCAGGCGAAGTTGTTGGCGTCGATATCACAGTGCTCTTTCCGCAGGGTCATTGGTCTGACACTGTTTGCGACGCACGTCTGGCGAGCGGCGTACTGCATGTCGACAGCGATATGCGCATCGGTGCGGCACTCACCACCGCCGTTGGCGATGCCACGTTTACCTACAATTCGCAGACGCAGCAAATCACGGCCGCAGACGGTTTTCAGTGCACCGGCGGCACTGTGCAAGGGCTCGATGCACAAACGATGCGCCTCGCACTGCTTGTGCGCCTTGACTCTGCCGATGCCGCGCGTGTGAAACACCGCCGTACGCGTTCGTCAACTCCACGACTCACATTTGGTAAGCGTGGATCTGTCAACTCTACGAGCAACATTGCGTCGCGCTTTCGCATCCAGTGCGTCGAACCGACGCTCGCGATTGCCAAGCAGATTGTCGGTGGCGGAAGCAACGGCTCGTTTGACAACGGCGATACCGTTCGGTACAAGCTTGTCGTATCTTGTGTGCGCAAAGATTCGCAATCTGTTGCTGCGCGCCACATTGCGTTTGCCGATGTGCTGCAGTCGGACCGACTCACTCTGACGGGCGCCAGCGTTGTTGACGATACGTCGCAAACCAGCGCCGCGGTGCTGCAAGAGGCGACCGCCAGTTTAACCGTTGCCAATAACACGGTGCGTTTTGCGCTCGACAAGCTGAATGTTCGGGACCAAGTCACGCTGCTCGTCGATGCGACGCTGCACGACACTGTGAGCGGCGAGATGGTCCCGAACATTGGCACGGCGACCTACCACTCACTTGACGCCGGCAACGTGGCACACGCGCGCCAATACAGCGTGCAGAGTTCCGTCGCCAATGTTGTCGCACTGCCAGACATCACGCTGCGCATTGAGAATCTCACAGATGACCATACAGTGCGCAATGCCGCCGCGTTTGTTGGCTCTTCGTCACTTGATGCGCGCGGCCTGCCAGCAACGTGGGCCGACAAACTGGCGTTGCGCGTTCGTGTCGCGCTGCCAGAGTCGCTGACCGACCTCGATTCGGTTTTCATTGAATGGCCGCTTGCGTCGCACAGCGCCTTTTTGTGGGACAGCGACGCGTCAGTTACGTCGTCGAGCGCAATCACATTGCCGAGCGCAAGCGCCGCTGTAACGTCCAGTACCAGTGGGATTTCCATTGCGTACGACCACACGCTGGCAAACACTGCACTCGCTGCAACAGAGCGCGAGTACGTTGAATTTCTGGTGCATGTGACGCTGAACGGTGCGGCGCGCGGCACTGTCGATGCACCGGTGCGCGGAACTGCAATTGGCGGTGCTGTGCGTGCCGGCAGTGTTATCGGCGCGGTGAGCGCCTATTCAGAGGTGCACTGTGTGAAGCTTGTCGAGCCGGCGTTGAGTGTCGCCAGTCGACTCTTGCACAATGCGACAGCAAACGAACCGTACGTGCGAATTGCCTACAGCGTAACAAATGAGGCACATAGCAGTGGAACTGCGGCCAGTAACGTTCAATTGTCGACACACTTTACCGACGCCGTGTACAATGTGCTCGGTGACACCGACGTCACACTGGCGAGCGACGGCGGCTCTGGTGAGTGGACGCTCACTGACGCGAGCAAGAGTGCCACAGAATGTGCATTCAGTGCAGAGTTGGCACTCGGTGAGACGAGTGCAGAGTTTATTCTCGAGTGCAGCGTCGCAAACGACAGCGCGCTTTGGTCTGATCTCTATGAGAACGTGGCGACGACGAGCGCCATTTGTTCGCGTCTCTTGCCAGCAAGTGCGGCTGTGCACGCGAGCGTAGTCGCGAGCGCCACACTGCCGTTTCTCGTTGGTCCACCGGTGCTCATCAAGCAGCTGTTGAGTGCCGACAGCGTTGACATACCGACAGCAACCGATCGAAGTGTGCCGGTCGGTTGCCACTTTGATGTTTGTCTTCGTCTCTACATGAACAGCGATTTGATTGAGAGCGGCGACATTGCCGAGATTGTCGACACGCTCGACGGAAACTTTCACTTGCACGAGAGACTGTCGAGCGAAGCAGTGGGACTAGTTGTGGACGGTGAAGACGAACGGGCAACACACGTCGCTCCGCTCACGTCGCGTTGGTCGCTACTCGGCGGCTATCGTCGCATTGCACCGGCCACTGCCGATATCGACCCGCTCGACGAAGGCGTCGAGGCCGAACAGGATGTGCATGCAGCGGCACGGCTCGCCGATGAAGCGGTCAACAGCGGCGAAACACTCGCCGCAGATTCCGCCGACCTGGAGCGCATGCGTAAACTTGCGTACGTCCAAGTGCGCTACCGGCTCATGGTGAGCAACGTAGCGAGTTGTGTGCGCGGTTCTCTGTACGACTTTGCGGCCGGAGCATCGGTGGGCGCAGTGCACTCGGCTGCCGTCACCGCCGCGCACACGCTTGTTGTGCATGAGCCGACGCTCGTTATTACATCTGTTGATCGAGTGCACGACGATGTTTTTTCGGTGGCCGGAACAAGCGCCACGCCTGCCTACCGTCCGGGAACCCTGGCGGTATTTGATGTTCAGATTGCGAGCGACGCACTGAGCGGCGATGCAGAGGCCTACCACTTGTCACTCGGGATCAACTCGGCCGCAGCAGAGAGCGGCTACACATACACAGACGGCGTTACGGTTGCCGGTGTCGCGACACGCGCAACGCGACAGAACATGGCCTCGACGATTCGCTTTGCGGTGCGCCTTGACGACAACCTCACGATTGGCGACGTTGTGACTGTGCCAGTGCGCCTGCGATACAAGTCTTTGCATCAGAGCGCTGCGCTCGATGCCGCACATGTTCGCGATGGAACTGGCAGCGATGCGCTCGGCGACGCGCACAATGATTACGAGACGGCGACATCGATTAGCTGCACAGTTGCGCGTGCAATTGGCGTCGAACAGCACGGATCGTTTGCTCTGGAGGATATTGCCGAAGGCAGGCTCAACGCACAGAGTGGCGCGCAACAGTGGGGAGATGCCGACTATCAAGACATCGTCGGACGCTACGAGGCGTCGTACATTGTCGACGCGAGCGGCGATGTCACGGCGCTGCTCTGTGACTACATTCTCGAATCGCACGGCGCACAGTATGATCACGACATTGACGTCAGAATTCCCGGTCTCGTGAGCGGCACTGATGCGCTGTCGAATGTCGCTCTCTCGCGCTCGGCCGTGTTCACTCAGATGATTGTGCGCGGCGACGCCGGTGCCGCGACCGCAGACGCGGTGCGCGCCGAGTGGCTTGCCGCATTTCGCGCCATGCAGAGCGATTCCGCGAGCCCGGATGTCCTCGAGACTTGCTCACTGTCGAGTCAATTCTCCTCTGATACAATCAACGTCTCACAGAGCACACAGGCCGTAATGACGACACATGCCGCGCGCACAAGCAACACTCGCCCGACAATTTTTCGCATGGCACTCGCTTTCGCAGAGCCTGTACCGATCGCGTTTTTTGAAACCTCCTCGTCGCTCGCCACGTGCGATGCAACACGCATACTGCGCCGAGCACCGTACGAGTTGCGCTTTCGTGTCTACGAGTCGCGCCTCAGCAGCGGCAGCGGTGAAGACCACACGTACGTGCGCTGCGACGGTGGACATCTCGGTTCGCCGTTTGAAGCTATTCCGCATGTTTTGGTGTGTGACTCTTTCGATACACTGGCAATTGCCAAGGAGAGCGAAGCTATGGAGCAAGTGTGGAGCAACTTTCGTGCGTGGGTCGACGCCGGGCAGGATCCGCTCACACCTTGGTGGACGCAGGCGACGCCCGATGCACTGCTCATTTCACAGCCGCTCACCGACATTATGCCAAGCACGTGGCGCAAGCAATACAAATGGGCGCTCCGCAATCGCGACGACATGCCACAATAAATTGTTGATATTTTTTTGTAATTTTAAAGACCATTTTGCAGAGTGGCGCAAAGCTGTTTGGCTCGATCTTTGCATATTTGGAGCACCTTCCATTTTTTGTGCATATTAAAGTGGGTTTCGGCACCGCATGGTAGCAACTGATCGAATACATTGATGGTCACCAAAACCGGCAGATCGAATTGAGCAAGTCCCACTGCAACCGCAAACGCCAGATCCAACAGCTGTTGATTTCTGAGCATTCTGAACATAGTCAAAGATGCATCTGCATCGGCAAAGACATAATCGTAGATTGCTGCTCTCGCCTCTGCGCCCCACAGATCTGCGCCGTATCTCGCCAGCAGCGCGATATGTTTTGAAGAATCCCTTGCTAGACAGAGCGCGCTATCATGTACATGTACATCACTGTTGTGTACAGTGGCGCCGTTTTCGAGCAACAATTGAACAATCCCAGTGTTTGGTTTCCTGACCGCCTCACAGAGAGCGCTGAGTCTCGAGTGATACAAGGTGTGTCTGTAAGGAGCAACTGCGTTGATACAAGCGGTGTCAATTTGCAACACACGCTTGACCATTGCCAAACTTTGTGATTTGACGGCCATGAGCAAAACATGGTTGGCATTGTCGTTGTGTCCAAACAGATTTAGAATGTCAAACCGACTGGATGCAGAGGTGGCGCGTTTGTTTGCACTGTGTTCCATGATTGAATTGAATGCCTCCATGTTGGCAAAGTGGGCCGCAATGCAGAGAGCGTGTCTTGATCCACTCATACTGGCCTCTTCTTCGTATATGCCGGGAGTTTCCAACAACAGAGTGACGAGATCCTGCAACTTGAATTGTGCAGCATATCCCAGCAGGCTGGTATCGTGGGTTGTTTTTCGCTGCGCAACAGTGTCGAAAAACTCGGCTGCCATACTGCGACCAGCTTCTTCATGTTTGTCAATGATAGTGTTGATGGCGCTGACTATCTCAACCATTTGTGCTGCCGTAAAGGTCACACGTGGGATAAAAGCATTTTTGTTGTTAGTTTGCAATGGGCCACATGTGGTGGTATTTCCAGTGTTGCTCATTGTTGCCCTGTTTACGAGTGTGCAAAAGTATGTGTGGTGGGTGCCTGGGTGGCGGTCAAAAATTTCGTCGGTCTCGCTGGCAATACGAAAGAACGGGCGGGCGGCAGAAAAAAAAACACAGCTGGCGCACAATCGCACATTGAAAAAAAGCCCACAACAATGCTTTCTGCAGAGCGTCACCAAAACGTCATCAACAAGTCTGGCCTCGGTGAAAACGAGCGTGCCGGCTTTGAAAACATTGACCCGCAGAGCCAGGTGCAAAGTGTGCAAGACGATGTCGAGCAAAATGGTCAAGGTTGCAAAAATTGTATTTTTCGCGTGCCACAAACCAATCTCGAAACCTTTTTGGATACGCTGAGCCCGTGCGAACTGACAAAGGTGGCAAAAAAGCAACGCACTCTTGGAGAAGGTGTCGAGGGGGAAGTGGCGCTCTACGCGACCGATCAATTCCGATTTGCTGTCAAGCGCGGGTTGGCGAGCAGCACGAGTCTTGAGCGCGAGGCGCAGTTGCATTGGCGCGTCACGCAGTGTCAACGGCGAACCGGCGTCGATTATGTTGTGCCGCTGCTTGCCGCCTACTATTGTGATGAAACAAACACGCTCGTTACCGTCATGCCGGTGTACAGTCGTGGTACGCTGGAAGACGAACTGGAGCGTGTTCGGGGAAAGCCAGACGCAGACGTTGTGCTCGCTACACGCGAAAAACAAGGTGTCGCCGCACTCGAATGGCTCCACAAAGAGTGCCGCATGGTGCACGGTGACACGCATCTCGGCAATTGGTTTCTGGGCGACGACGACGTCATTCGACTGGCCGATTTCGGTATGGCAATGCTTGCGGAACGCATGCATACGTTCAAACAGTTTGAGATCCGCGCGCAATATGAACTGTTGTCATTTCGCTACGAGGTTGCAACCAACGCCAGCAAGAAACTGCTCGGTGCGGAAATCTACACGTTGGAACAGAAAATCGAGAGTGACCCGAAACTCATGAAAGACGTGACTGGCGCAGACGTGCTGTAGAGAGTAAAGCAGTGGTTTCCATATTTGTTGATCAGAGAATTCAAGCCACACCATTGACAACGTAAAGAGAGTTGCCGAACAAAAAAAATGTCAATCCCAAGCAAACGCCAAAGCGCTGCAAAAAGCCACTTTACGCCACCTCTAGCAGTGCGTCGTGATGCAAAGATAGGTTTACGCCTGCACAATGCCGGTTTCCAAGGTGGTACGCCAACCGGTTGGAATCGGGCGAAACAATTGGCAGAGAGCGATAAAATCTCACTTGAAACGCTCGCCGCCATGCGCGCCTGGTATGCTCGGCACGGACCCGATGCAGCAAACGGTGGCACCAGCTACCCAGGATATCTGAAATGGCTGAAAAACAGTGCGCCGATGAAGCCAAACGGTTCAAATTCCAGCGACTATCGTGGTGCCGTGGCGTGGTTGATTTGGGGTGGCGATGCAGCATACGAATGGCTGAAAACGAACAGCGTGCGTCGAGCACTCGAAGCAGCGTATCCAAAGCGCAAAGTTGCATCAACAGTCAACAATTTAGCACGAAATAAAAGACAACGTTTACTTTGACTCAACCACCCGCCTCTTTGCACACGAAAATCGCGATTGGGGGTCAAAAATTGCAACGGTCACGCTACACACAGACACACATCAATCAATGCACCGTGACAGACTTGGCGAGATTGCGTGGGCGATCGACATCCAATCCGCGCGCAACAGCCCAGTGAAAAGACAAGAGTTGCATAGGAATGATGTTGATTATGCACTGAAGTAGGTCGTGTCCAACGCACGGAAGAACCAGCGCATCGCCGTCGCTAGCGACGCTCTGCGAAGAAATCACAGCTGGTCGACCGGAACGAGCCCGCACCTGCTCGATGGCCGAATTCATTTTTTGTGACACGACACGCTCACTGCAGGCTGCAACTGTGCTATCGATTGCATCGGTCACACGGCAGCTACTGCGAAACGCAATGATGGGAATATCGCTATCTACGAGTGCCAGTGGACCGTGCTTGAGTTCACCGGCGTGACAGCCCTCGGCCAACACATAGCAGAGTTCCTTGATCTTCAGTGCCGCCTCATAGCACGTTGCTTCGTCGGCGCCGCGCGCAATCAGCAAACACCGCTCTTTTCGTTGCCAACCTTTGGCTGTTGCGCGTGCCCACGCATCGCTGACATCGAGTGCCTCTATTACCGCACTCGGCACGCAGGCCAGAGCACGCAATATTTCCTGCCGGTCGTCTGACCGTTGTGTCAGCGCCGCGACGATTAGCGTCAACAGTGCAATTTGGCACGTATACGCTTTTGTAGAGGCAACCCCGATCTCTTCGCCACACCTCAGATGCAGACAACAATCCGACTTGCGCTCGAGGGTGCTGTTTGCGGTATTTACAATTCCGATGCACTGTGCACCGCTCTTTGCGCAGTGCTCCAGAACAGACAGTGTGTCGGCGGTTTCGCCAGACTGCGACATGAAGATGCAAGTGTCGTTGGGCCCGATTGGCATTGCACGGTCGAGCATCGGTGTGGCGCGTTCGACAATCACAGATCGAAGTCCACCGAAATCGTCGAGCGCGCCACAATAGCGTTCAAATAGCGGTCGGACCGCGAGTGCCGAGTGATACGACGTTCCACATCCGACAAACACAAGCCGCTGTGCTCGCCGCAAACGACGCCACTCGTCGGCCGGAATTTGATTGAGTTTCACGGCGCGTTGTACATCTGGCATGCGTTCAGTCGACGATCCACACAGCTTTTCCGACGAACCAAGCAACAAGCGCCCTGCCAAAGTTTTTTGCAGCGCGTTGGGTTGCTCGTGAATCTCTCGCCACATACACATGCCGTCATTTCGATCGACCTTGACGTTGCTCGTATGTTCGTCGGCGACACTCTCAAGACGCTCCAAAACAATGTCGCGCCACCGGTCATGCGATTCCACGTGCACCGTGCAAACTCCGCGCACACTGTCGATGACAGCAATTTCGCCCGCCACCAGGCGCAGAGTATGTGTCGAAAAGTCACGCAGCGCAGCACTGTCGGACGCGTATGTAAAGCAGACGTTTTCACCAATATTCTTGACTTGCGGCGCAGCCATTTTTGCCGCATCGAGGTCGTCGCTGTCGATAGAGTGGCTCGCACAGCGACGAACAGTGTGCGCGATACTCCCGGGACTCAGTGACATCGCGTCGGTCTCACCCGCGCATGCATCATCGCCGCAGTCGCATACCACTCGAAAGCGACTGCGAGCAGCGCGCCGCAAGACTTTTTCGTCAGCGATTTTTGTGTCATTATTGCCGAGCAGTGACACACCGACAATAATCGGCAAGCCGGCGTGGCACAAGACCACTGTGTTACCATCGGCGACGTCACAGTCGTGCAAACTCTGTACCGCGATGGCGTTTGCGCCACGTAGCGTGCGCACCGTGTGACGCACTCGATCCACCAGAGAACGCGTGAGCGGCTGCAGCGCGAGACTTTTCACAATCAATTCCGTGTCGGTATCTGTTTGCAGGCTGTGCGCAGTTCCGTGTCGAGCATCTTCAAACCAGCGACGCAACTCGGCAGCATTTTCGACAACACCGTTGTGCACCAGCGCGTATGCATCTGCAACATGTGGATGTGTATTGTCACTCGTTACTGCTCCGTGCGTTGCCCAACGCGTGTGTGCAATAGAGCACCAAGAACTCGTTTTCTTGAGCATTATGGTTGACCCGCGCAGCGCCTTGCGCAGATTCTTCACCGTGCCAACCACCTTTGTGCAGCCTTTGTCAACGTCTTGCGACGAACGCGCGTGTCCACTTTTAACGCATCTGCGCAACGTGTGCCACGCCACTCCGCATGAATCGTAGCCGCGATACTGCAGTGCAGCCAGGCCGATCAGCACATTTTCAAGGCATTTTGCGTCGCACTGCTGACATGCCTGTCCAAATATACCGCACATTATAGCTTGCAGATATTATGTGTGGTACGTACCCGTTCACCGCTAGTTGTTTGTTGAACGTAAAAAACAACAACTGGTGAGCGTTTGAAAGCTGCTTTTTCCCAAGAAACAGTAAAGTTTAAAAAATGACGTTGTTCCCTGGGAGTTTACTTGGGAAATGAACGGTGGCTCGTTGCAGTCTCGGTCACGCAGTGTGATTTGAGACTAAATAAAATTTTTACGCCAGAAGGCACGCATCAAAGACACGCTGAACACAAAGATGAGCAAAGACGCCGAAACAATATTTCAGACAATCGATATGGATGACATTGTCGGCGGTACAGACCTCGACAAGCTTTCACGCTGCCCCCTTGCGCCCTCTTCGCGCAATCATTCGGTGCAAAACGAGTGTACCGACAATGGTTGTCCATTCTATCACGTCACTAGTGACTGTGTCGAGTTTGTGCGCACCGGTTTGTGTTCAGCGCTCCAAACCGACGACTCGTGTGCACTGCGCCACCGTGACGCGGCGCACAAACGCTTTGCAGAGTGTCTTCCGGTGCGCAAAAGTATCGATCAGCGTATCAAAACGCAGTGGGACATTGTGCAGTCGTTGACAAGTTCCGACGATGTTGACCTGTCGATGCTGTGTCAGGGAGACCATGCCGGCGAGATTCAGGCAGCTTGGCACCGCCTCTGTGAACACGACGGCGGGCTCGACTATAACGGTGTGTTGCGCGAGATGTTGGCGATTCTGCGCATGCGCAAAAACTCTGGTTCGGCCGACAAACAAATAAGCACATCTTCCAGTACGCTGGTTTTGCTCGAACGGCTATTTCGCAAACACCAACTCTACTCGTGGCTGTTGTGCGAACGCTTCGACGACGCAAAGCGACAAGCAGCGGCCGAATCGGCGACAGCGGTCGGCGATGACACACAGACTGTTGCTTCTCGCTTGGTCTGTCGCAATTTTGAGGGCAATGATTGTCCGTGGGCAATTTGTTTGTCAGTCCGACCGGCACATGAGGCACTGGCGGAATTGCACTTGCACGCCGGCAGTTATATTGAGAATTTTGGTCGATTATTGAACAGTGGATTTATTGCTATGTAGATCACACACACACACTGGTCGAAAACGATTTCACTGCGCTAAACAAGTCGATATTGGTCAAACGTATTGCACCGCGGGTTGCGGCAAGACTTGTTGCCCGTAAAATTGTGCGGGCTGTTGCTGTTGTGCAATTTGTTGTTGCTGTTGTGCAAATTGTTGTTGCGGCTGCTGCATAAAATGGTGCGCAGGCGCGTCGAATTGCGAACACTCTGTCGCCCCATCGACGAGATAAAATGCCATTCCAAACAGCAAAATAGTGACAGCGCCCAAAATGATCCCCACGACGTGTCCGCTCTTGGAAAAGTAGGGCGCGTCACCGCCAACATTAGTTGAGAGCAGCGCAATTGCCACAATACCGCAGATCACAGCGACGACGAGCGACAAAATGACACCGCCCAGCTGGTCTGTTTTTCCAGACTCTTCCCGAAGGCCAATCATACGCTGTTGGAAATCGCCGACAAAGTTTGACATGCCCTGCAGACACTTGATGTTTGTGATTTACAGTACCATGTACTAAAAGTTTTTAATCGTTTTAAGCCACAATTCACTAAATACAACAAAGAGAATCACCGTAGTGTTGCTTACGCTCAGACCGGCAGAAATTGCGCGGCGGTACCAACCACATCGCCTTCGCACTCTGATGTGCGCCACATCATGAACAATGACATGAGCCACAGTGGCGCCGCAGCAAACGCAATGGTGTACCAACCACCGTACCAGCTGCCGTCCTCTGAGCGCGGCGAACCTGCTCTAACAAGAAGAATAAATGCCACAATGGTCGCGACTACTGCACCAAATGTGAGAACGGTTGCAAAAATCATATTGCTGCCCTTGCGAAAGCCCTGTTGGCCCTCGGGTGTCATGCCGATCGCAATTGCTTTCAAGTGTGGCGGAAGCGGTGCGCTGGCAGCGAGGTTTGCAAAACTGTCCATTTTCTTTTTTTGTCCGAGGCTGTGCGCAAACGGGTTGGTTGTACTATGCCCTGTTTAATGTAGGTTGATTTTACTGACACATCACACAAAAAAACATGAGTACGAAAACGGCAACACAAAATCGCCCATCACTGCTCGCGCGACGTCAGTATCTTGCAGCATCGCTGCACAAGGCACTGCGCCGTGACAAGACCAAACGGTTCTTTGACCTGTTGACCGAGCACAACATAAATGACTTGACAGACAATAGATTTTTGTTCCGCCAGCACACGTTGCTCATACGCGCAGTTAACAAGGGCAACACTGCGGTTGTTAAATTTCTGCTCGATCGCAATGTCGACATACATGTGGAATGCAATGCAACGCGAGGCCGCAAAACAACGGCATTCAACGTGGCAGTCAGGGCATTTTGCTTTCACAAGCACAAGTGTCGATTTATGTACGCGATATTGCTAATTCACGCCAAAAAAACTGGCGCTCTGGCAAAGGTTCTGCAGCGGTGCGACCTGCTTGCTCTGAGTCGTGCGATTGTGTTGGACAACGATATCGATCAAATCGACCGGCTATTCAACAATCTTGTTGATGAGAAAACAACGACGGCGAGTGATGATGGCGGTACAACAACTCTGCACAAGAGAATCGCTCTGCTAAAGTCGTTTCAACGTTTGCTGCCAACAACGGAAGCATTGGTCGACGACAAAGAAAATGGAATGGCGGTGCAAAAGAGCAGAGATGTTGGTGACTTTGGGGGTGTATTGAGCGAAAAACTCCTTAATTGGGCACTCTGGGCTGGACACGAATCGTTCTTCCGTGCAGTTTTTCCTAGCCTAGATGAGCCGACGCAGCAGTACATTCGGCAACGTCGCCATAACAACTCTTTGCGTGCAAAATATATGCTACGCAATGGAGCGCATTGTCCGAGCGCAAGAGCGATTGCTACCGAATTGATACCGCAGCTTTGCACAATGGGAATGCTATTCGACGGATCTACACTGCTGGCAGCAATCCATAGTCAAAATCTGGTGGTCATTCGTGCACTACTAACAACCTTTATGCGCGACTTTTATTTTATACGCACGTACGGAACATGCGAGCAGCAATTGGACTCTCTCAGAGCAAATCCGATCAATAGTGATGCAGTAATCGATCTATTATTGCAATATCGTGTGATTGCACAACGCTCACGTATTTGGCACTGGCTTTACCAAGATCGCGTGCCCGCACTGGAAAAGGCGCTGCAGCACGGGTGTTTTCAGTTGGCGTCGCATATTTTGCTGGGGCTACCAAAACAGACTGGCTCCAACGTGGGGCTCGTAAACAACAATCGATGGCCGAGTTTACCACAGCAACAGACACGGCGATTCACAACGCTATGTGGTCAAGCTGCAGTCACTGGGCTATGCGATGCGACTGACCTGCCTGCCAACGCAGTGTTGGCGATTGCGCAACATTTCGCTTTATCGCAGTTGGATCGCACAACCATGTGGGATACGTTTGCGAAGCGACAAAAGACATTGCAGCGTACCGTCAAATCAGATTTATAGGAGAAAAATGAATATTGATAGACTGCTTTTTGTTTTAATTACATTCTGCACATAGATGCCACACGGCTCGGACAGAGATCTCCAAAATCGCCCAAAATCATAGAAATGGCGTTTGCCTACGCACACATCGAAACGTCACGGAAAATGTATAGGTATTAAACGTCGGGCAACACAAGAGCGCAATGGATCTCTGTTTATCCAATGGGCCCGCTGCTCCCAAGTAGTCTGCCGAATCGATGGTCGTGTTTGTTGCCCTGTGGTTTCCCTTGAGTGACATGTGTGTAATCTCAAAGATCTCTTGGTCTTCCACAACGCAAACATCGTCTGCCCACACTAATCGAGGACGTTCGGTGATCTGCAGATGCAAAACGTTTTTTTTGCTGGTCTTTTGCATTGATGCGATCAGAACAACCTCTTTGATTACAGATTGATTCACCGGAATGAGGCAAATAGACTGGTCATTGAAATCAAAGTGCGTAGGTGGTACACTGGTGGCGTGCGATGGTTGGGCGATGCGCTTCCGCTTGCGCGTGACACCGCGCGAAGATCGAAGATCGCAGCTGTTTGATTGCTTGCCATGTGCGCTGTTCACAGGAATGCAAAATTGTGCATGTACATCAAACTCAACGCCTTTGGTCACTGGCAGTGCGCAACCGCCCAATTGACGTTGTATAAATTCGTCGCGATATTTTGCCTTGGAAATGTGCAGCGTTGCATACAACTCGAGCGCACCTTTGCATGTATCGTACATCATGCTGACATTGTTGCGTACGCTCATTGAGCAGAGAGTCTTGCAAATGTAGTTGTAAAAACGAAACGGGTTTGTCGAGAACATATGTACAAATAGAGTCTCTTTGTCTTTGAAAAGCTGCATAAAGAGAGCAGCGCTTGCTGCAGAGCAGTTGTTCATAATGTGATCAAACATAATTTTGGCGCGCGCGGCCATATCATCGGGCGGTGAAATATCGTGTCGGTTGTTGAGAATAGATCGGACGAGTTTGTTGCTTGCACTGCTGTTGCTTTGTTGTGGCGACGCGATGCCATCCTCATAGGTAGAATCACAGCTAACAGCGACAGCTACTGCTCCGGACATTGTCAACTATGGGCGTATGTTCAATAGTCTTTGTTTGTGTATGTTATCTTTTGTTGCCAATTGAACAACACTCGGTTTGTTTTTTGTGGATGTGAAATGTCAAAACAAAAAAAACAAATCATCATCACAGTGTCTCAAAAAAAAAACGAAAAGCGCGGGTTGGCTGCTCGATGGATTGATCGGTCAAAACCATTTTTGGTGACTTTGTGTGTCAGCAAAAGCAAAAAAAAAGAAATTGGCACACATCGCCACCTCTTGCAGACACTCGGCAACAATGTCGGCGTGCAAAAGAGAAGTTTGTATTGCACAGATGCCAAGCGGCACGCAAATGGCTCGCTCAAGTATTCCATTTGCTTGTAGAAAACATTGTGGCTGGGTCCCCGCTACAAATGTACAAAGCAACGGTGGCGACTGCAGCTGTGGTGACGACCAAGGCGACGATGGCACATTGGCAGCATCAATAGTCGGTATTTGTGGCGGATCCAATGATATTTTCATGCGCACAAGCATCAATATGTTAGTTCGGGCTCGAAAACTGCCCAAAATCAACGTTTTACTTTGCGGTCCCGTCAAAACGATCGATAGTACGATTGTGCGCACTTTGAATGCTCCGTGCGTCGGCGCCGCCGGTTCCAAGACGGCACGCAAATCAATTATTGGAAAGAATGACTGTCTTCAACCACCGTGTATTGTGCATGAATCAATTGTATCTCCGGAAAAGAAGACAACTGTGTTCTTTCGGCACCAAACAAATATGCCAAGCGAGGCACAGTGGCGCGGATTACAACCCGATATAATAGCAATTGGTGCACATTGCTTTACACAGCGCTGGTGTGCAAAAAACCTCACAGATAGTCACAGCTGGCCGGAAGATCTTTCCGAAAATGCCGATGGAGACTTTGCAGCCGAGTTTTCGCCGCCGCAGCCCGATATGTACGATGCAGATCAAGAAAGCGACGACGGAGATGATAGCAGCAGTAACAACAGCAATAATGTCCCAGCGGCTGCCCAAACAAAAAGAACAACATTACCGACAAAGCGAAAAAGGCGGCCGACGACACGTTCTCAGACGCCACCTTCGGCACGAGCGCGCCCCACATTGCATCGCACTGAACTGTTTAGGCGACTGATGTTGGCACACTGTGCCAAACTGATCGCAAAGCATCGTCCAAAGATGGTGCTGATTCAGTGCATCGAAGCGCAATCAAAACAGCCGCTGAGAAATACTCGTGGTCGGCAGGCCTGGCAACGCATGTTGAACCTATTTATTGCGTTTGGAAACGAGTGTGGCTATCGAATCACACCGTTTGGATTGGAAATGTATCCGGAAGAAGAGGACGACGACGCCCCGGCGTCACGTGCCGCCTCCAGAACAACCGATCTTGCGAATGCGGTTGTCAAAGAAACCAGCGACCCGGGCACCAGTTGCAACGCCATATTAATGGAGCGCATTGACAACGGGTACACTGCAACGAGCGATGTGTACAAATCAACGATCTTGGAGGACGAGCGTGCGGAAGAGGTTTGCGCAGCGGCACGCTGGTTATTTCCGAAAGCCAAGACGGACGCTGCGACAGACAAGCCCCTACGTGCCAAGACAGTCAAAGCAGCAAAGACAACCAAAGCTGACGCCACCGCAGAAAATAGAGCCAAAGCCGCCACCACGTTTGACGCATACAATTCAAACACTGTATTGATACCGTCTCTGGCTGCGAGTCGCTCCATTGACGGCAAAATTGGGCTGACAACATCGTCCAACATGGGCTCTATGGCAGAAAAAGAATCACAACCAAAGCGACGCAAAAAGAGCGCAACAAAACCCTGCCAAGTATACTTCCCGCACGCCTATGCAGTTGCGGCGGCACACTATGTGGTGGCACAGGCTGTCGCATCAAAGGAGGAATGAAAGACATTCAATTTTTATAGAGTTGTGCAACAGAGGTGCTCAAGCAGAATAACACGTCGATGGTGATGAAGAAAAAATGGACCTTGGTCCACGTAGACGACGGCATTGGGCGGATCGAGTGACAACACTGTGCCAGTTCGCCCGGCGTACCAAGGCGCCGTAATTGTGACGTTGCTTCCGACGCGAATTGGCATATCGACCACACAATTTTTCAGTCAACGTTGGTTGCGATGTGATGCAATATTTTTTACGTTCTCCTGCGCTCACTGCGCTCACTGCGCTCACTGCGCTCACTGCCGGCTCTGACGCGACACAGCAAGACGTGCTTTGTGCACAGCGAGCAGCTTGGCGACGTGCGGCTGGTAATTGCTCACCTGTCTCATTTCATAGTTGTCGCTCGCCGGATTGAAGCGCACCAGGTACATTGCCTCGATGCGATGGTTGGTGTTGCGTTCTATAACGTGTTTGTAGAGATTCAACTGCATCGAATACTTGTAAAACGATGCGTCGGGAAAGCACTCTAGCGGCTCGGCGGCGGTTTCCCCTGTGAAACTTTTCATCTTGAACGGTTTGCAGCGCTTCCAATCAAAGAGTGTGAGTTTCGGAAGGCGACCTTCCCTGGCGGCGGCCTCTTTCTCTGCGGTTCGCACAAACACGCCATCAACACTGCCGGCAAAATCATACTCTAGATCGTAGACTCGCAGTTCAGTGAGCACCGGCTCGTAGTTGCCGCGCATGATTTCCTCGTGAAATGTCTTAAACTGCCACCACGGTTTGTCCTTCATACAATCGGGAATGCGATCTTCATAGTCGTTGTAGAAGAGTTCGATAAAATAGTGCAGCATTGTGCCGAGAAGATTGGCAGCGAGCCAGTGCCGCTTAATCTCGTCGGCTGTCATACCGTTGTACTCGTAGTCGGCCTTGTGATAGTTGCGCGATCGAAGGATCTTTGAGATCGCGTCGTTGGCGTCAAATGGCGAAAAACAGCTTCCGGCGACCTTGGTCGCAGACGCAGAGAAGAGATGCCTTTTCCAACCACTCTTCACTTCGTCGGGCGCATTTTGCGACACCGATAGCGGCTGAATCTTGCAAAGATTCGGGTTTTCAGAAAACACGCGGTCGTGTGACTCGGCAGACAGCCAATATTGGTGCGGGCCTTCGAGAAACGTAATTCCAGTGAACATTTCGTCGCCGTGCTCTGCGATAAACTCGTCGAGCCTAGTGCGCGGATTTATGTCAACCAAAAACTGCGGAATGTCGCACAGTGAGTGCACCTGGGCATCAGAAGCATATTTGGTTGGCAATGCGTTGAGGTTGGGCAACTTTCCGTGAATCGGATCGACGATAAATTGCTCCACTGCGTCGACAACCGCGTCCGCAGGGCCTGTCACTTGCTCTGCCGCTGCTGGTGCGCGAACAGCCTTTGTCACAGTGGGCGGCGATGTCCCGTCGCTGCTTGGTGTGCGCGTGTACAATGTGAAACCGCGCGGCAGAGCCGTCGGATCGACGCTGGCATGTTGTGGGCGTGGCCTTTTGCTGCCAGACGCCGCTTCCGAAAATCTACGTTTTGTTTGCGCAGACTTACCTTTTTTCAACGAGTCACACAGACGAGCCAGATTCAAACTCATAGCTTTTATTGTTGGAAAGGGTTGTTCAACTTTGTGTTTTTATTTGCGTAGCCAAGGACTAAATCGCTGAG
>Ga0193961_1000195_pt1 | contig 24166 bp, 23 predicted proteins | sample FB_4_MG_FD_140371 | JGI IMG/M metagenome (GOLD analysis project Ga0193961, IMG submission 140371) | Microbial mat bacterial communities from the Broadkill River, Lewes, Delaware, United States - FB_4_MG | ecosystem: Environmental > Aquatic > Freshwater > River > Microbial mats | place: USA...
ACCTCCCGCGCCCCCCCCGGGGGGAGAGGCGCTCGGTGGTGGTGGGAAAGGCGAATATGGATTTTGTGCTGGTTCTTCAATGTTTAATACATTTACGTTAGAACTTACGTCAGAACTTTGATGAATCATATTTATATTCGTACTAATCTTTCTTAAACATTCATTCAGATCATTCATAGGTATATGTACTATCATCCATTTTAATAACAGTGTGACGGGTAAATTTGAAAGTCGATTGATTAAATTCTCCACGCTTTCATCGTTAATTGCAGCCATATATTTTTTTAATACAGTGTTTTGTTTAATTCAAATAATTTTTTTTTGTTCATTTTAAAAATTCGTCTTGTAATTCTAATAAAGAAAGTTTCATCAAGTTCATTCGAATAAGACCTTTTGTATGTTCTGATTCTTTTGATGATGTCTCTTTGATAATCTTTTTAATTAAATCATTCCTTTCTTTAATTTCTTTATTTGTTCCTGTAACCTTGTCGTTTAATTCTTTAATGTTCATTCTTTTTTTTATACAATTAACAAAGTTTGTGATAAATTTTAATTTCTCCGAGTCGTTTTGAATGGTGTCTAAAAGGTAATCTGCTAGTTGTGGACCTATTTCTTTGGTTTTTGTCGAAACGTTTAATAATTCATCTGGTACACGGGGTAATGTTTCCGGTACTGAACATTTTATAATTTCATTTTTGAATTCAAAGTCAGGCTTTTTGTTAAAATCAACATCCTTTTTGTTTAAAAATTCAATTTCATCTTTTTGAAGAGTAGATGGGTTAAATTTATATTTACGATAGCCTTCTTGTTCTTCAATAAAAAGTTCTTCTGTTGTGATTCTGTTATGGTTTTTATAAAACGAACAATCAACCGCAACTTCTTTTAACCATTGTTCGTACTTTGATGAATTTTTTTTCTTGTCGTTGGCTATATCTTGAATATATTGTTCATAATTTAAATCAAGTTTTTCATCACCTGATATATGTCGATAAATGTTCACAAATCGTTTTTTGTCTGGTAATTGGTTATGTGAATTTTGTCTTACTGCTCTTCCAATGACTTGTTCTATTCGCGATTCATTCCACCATGGATTTAATATATGTACATGCCGAACTGCTTTTAAACTAACACCTTCCATAATTGAAGTACTACCTAACAATATTTTTATGATTTTACCATCTTTATTCGCTTCCGAGTTGAATGTTTTTAATATTTGATGTTTGATTATATCATCACCCTCTCCGGTCCAAATCATAAATCGATCCGCTTCATTGTTTACAATACCCTTTGCTTGATTGTATTTAAATGTTCTCTTTAAAAAATATATGATCGGATCTAATCCGTGTTTTAACATATCGGAATAAATAAATATTTTACCCTCTTGTGTTTCGATAGAGTCTAGTATATTTTTTATTTTTGGGCTATAATTTTGTAATAAACCATATTTATGAATACCTGTATTTGGTATAAAAATATTATAATATTTCTGTTTTAACCCCCCTTTAAAATTTTCAAGTTTATTTATTTGATGACTTCCAAGTTTATGATATTTATAAATCATTCTTTTTTTTGGAAAGTTATCAGGATTTCCACTAAAATAACTAACGTATCCGGATGTCATGTATTTAAACAAAGCTTCATTTTTCCCGAATGTATCATCAAAAGAATGTTTTGTTGTTGGAAAATATACACGAGGATTTAACAAGTTCATAATTAATCCAAGTTCAACTGGTTGATCATAAATTGGTGTTGCTGATAATAAAATAATTCGATTATTCATTCCAAAATTTTGAAGTGCAAAAGAAAGTTTACTATATTGTTCACCTGATACACTAATCAAATTTTGAATTTCATCGATGATAATTAAATTACCACCATTTTTTAATTGTTTTGAAATTGTACCGTGTTTAAATTGAATAGTGTTTTCAGATTTAAATAAATCTTCAATTAGTTTATGATGTGTAATGATATTCCAATTTTTTTTTATTTCCTTAATTTTCTTTTGTCTTTGAAATTTATCAAAAGATTTCATAGTTTCCCGTCTTTTCATATTCTTTATATCTTCATTGTCAGTAGTACTGCCAAAATTTAACTTTAATTCGTTTCGACAATTAAAAATGTTTGAACCAATGATTTCATTTATAAAACTCTGTTTAATTGATTTTGGTGTGGCTACAATTATGTTTTGGTCAGAGCCAGAATTTTTAAACGCAGCACTATATGTTGCACCAATAATAATTGAAGTACATGTTTTTCCGCTTCCAACTGAATGGTACAATAAGGTGTTTCCAAATGTATTATCACGAGTATGATATATATTTGTATATCGAGGTACAAACATTTGTTGAATACCTAATTTAGACCCCCGAAGGGGAGCGGGGCTACGTGGAAATTCTTTATCGACAAATGTTTTAAATTTTTTTGGATTAAATTCCAAATCATTAAATGTTGAATAAATTAATTCATCACGAGTACAATCCCAATCTGTGTCGTCGTTTTTATATTGAATACATTTTTCATCCATTATAATAATAATATCAAATGATTGTACTCTTTTTTATTTTAAATATAATAATTTTAGTCCTTACTGCAATTAAATATGCGTCAGACGATAAAGAACAGCTTTCTGAACCATCACAAAGAAACCTATGTACAATTATTGGTATGAGTTTATTGCTTGTCTTTTGTATTATTTTTATCGTTTTGTATTATACCCTAAGGGCTCGAACTTATTTCTTTTCAATCATATTATTCTTAACGATTTTATCCTCTTATATCTCGTGGGAGTTCTTTGTACGAAATAACTACGAAGAAGATAAAAGAACCCTAACATTTATTGTTTTAATTGTATTATTGTTTTCTGTTTTCCATTTATTTTGTAATGGAATCGTAACCTACGGGGATAATTATTTAAACATACCGTTCAAACCAAGACATATTCTTCATTCTTTTACCTTGTAAATTTTGTTCGGGTACACGACAATTTTTATTCTCAGAACAAAAGTATTGGTAGTTATGTCCATTCCATACTTTACATTTATGATGTTTACATTCCCTCCCAAAAGTATCATACCATGAATTTTTAAATGCATCTCCTAATTTTGGATAATCCATACCACCAACCGGTATAAACGCTTCGGTGCGGTGTACACTTGCAATAATAATAGCAACAATTGAAAGAAAAAGACTGAGTGCAATTACGAAATAAACTGCTCCTTTTTCTAAATTTCTTCTTATATCAATAACTTTATTCGCAAGTGTCAACATTTTAGTTTTATAATAATAAAATATTATTTGTATTTAATAAATGTCAAGAGAAACTAAAACAAACAAAATAAAAGTAGGTATACTTATCACAAAACCAGGACAAGAAAAGAAAAAAGAAGAGTTAATACATTGTGCCTCAAGAACTCGACCGTGGTTGGATGTTAACATACCTAGTCATTTGAGAATTAATAATTCGAAAAATAAAAAATGTGTACCCGGTGATGTTAGTGTTGGGTTATACATGCAACATAAAGACCCTAAAATAGAGATTGATTTTATAAAACCAAACGAAATAACAGAAAAACGATTAAAGGGTAATTTAATTAACTTTATGGTTATATATGATTTATTAGAATCATTTCATACCGATAAAGATAAAAAACGAAAAAATTTTAGAAAAGTTACAAAAATTCTTTCAAAAGCAAAGAATATTTATCCTAGCTTTGAATATCAACAATTTGTGAATGATAAATCCAAATATCTTGAATATTTTACGAAAAAAAAAGTAAATGTAATACCAACATTTAAAGTATCGTGTGAAACATTAAAGGAAAAACGTATTGATGGTACGATAAAACATATTATTAACCACGTAAAAAAAAGACCTTGGAATGGTAAATTTATTGCAAAACCTATTTTTGGTCAAGAGAGTATTGATTTTAAAGCATTTAAGGATGGACTTGACGACGAGTCTTTACAAAAAACAGAAAAAGAACTTAAAAAATATCTAAATAAGATTATGGTTGATAGAACAGTTAAATACCCTGGTATACTTATACAGAAATACATTGAAGGATTTGATGAAAAAAAACCAGAAATTCGCATGTATTTTTTTGATGAAAATTACAAGTATTCCATTATTACACATGATGGTAAAGTAGATTTACCTACGGTTGAAAAAGGGAAAATGAAAGTCAATAATTTAAATGAATTAAAGAAATTTGCAAAAAAAATATTAGATAAAACACCCGGTATAAATATAGGAGGAACAAAGCTTCCAAAAGCACTTACCCGAATTGATATTGCATGCGATGATAAATTTGGAAAACCGTGGATAGTAAATGAAATTGAATTCGTTCCGTCGCTGTATGTCGAAGATGTCAAAAAGATACCTGAAATATATTTAGGCGATGCTTTTCTAAAAATAGTGAACAAATTCAATCACACCGCCCCTACGGGGCGGCGGCGGACCCATTCGAAGAAGTCAAAAAGAACTTTGAAATCATCATAAAATTATCAACTCTTTGTTTTACGCCTTCTAACACATTCTCACTATTTATTACTGCATTAATGTTTTGAATAATCTTTTTATTTTTTAATTGGTTTTTATAGTTTTTTTGAATTTCATTTGAAATTAATGTAACGATTGTATAGTATAATTTTTTATTCTTGTATTCATCAATTGACCACTTTTTATTTTTCATAATACGGTCACCAATTTCAATAATGTCTTTATAATATCCCAATGAATCTAAATTATGAACTGAATTTGAAACTGTTTTGTTATAGCCAATTAACTTTTTATACTCTTCGTTATATTCATTGAATGAACTCTGGCTTTCTTTGCAAATAAAATGGTTAAATTCCGAAGAAGAATAATTTACCCCGGACCCCACGGACTTTAGTTTCAATTGTGAATTTGGTACACCAATGATGATTGAAAAGTATTTGTAAAACGTTTCTTCGTGATAAATATACAACCATGTAAAAATCTCATAAAAAAATATTCGATTTTTGTAATAATAACCAAATAATATTTTCATTGCATCTTTTTCTATATTGGTTTCCCATACATCGTAACAGAATTTGAAAACATTGATTTGAAAAAAATCCATTTATCTATTTTTTTTTGCCAAAGTTTAGTTTTTTGAGTTTGTATTTGTTCAGTTCTTTGTAATGAGAATCAAGAAAAAGAAATAAGAAAATAATACCTCCAATTCCGAATAAAAAAGAAATTGTAATTCGATTATCTTTGATTAAAAACTTCATTTATTTTTTTAATTTATTTAATAAAGAACAATAAAATATTTGGAATGAATCAGCACAGCAAAGCAATGAACTCTGACCCAAAGGGTTCAGCGGAATTAATGCACTTTAAGCAAAAAATGATAAATGATTTTTTAAAATTAAATTATGAACACTTTACATCTGATGCTACCGAAGACACCACGGATAATAATGTTGATGCAACAGAAGCTGATACATCTATCGATGTTTCAATGATTGATAACGCTGAAACTGAGCAAGACGACAATAGTGCCGAACAAAACACGGCGGCTTCGCCGCCTTCGATGGGTCCGGTCATGTCAACAACTGACTATGATAACAATAATCAAGATTTATCGAGTTTAACCACACGTCGTCAAACAGTTGGAAGATATATATGATAGAACTGAATACTTCGTATACTGTGTTTATTTTATACTGAAAAAAAAGTATGCAATTTAAAAAAGATGTCTGAACCAACAACTTCGCTTTTACGAGAATCATTTTTTCACTTTGATAAAAAGAGATGGCCCATTATTGTATTAACAATACGTGGTAAACCAGTAAGTGATGAAGATTTTGACAGTTTCTTAGAAACTTGGAAGTTGATTTATGTTGAATCAATGACAAAAGGGGAAAGATATAAATTAATTTTTGATACACGATTGGCTCAGATGGTAAAGTTGGATTATCTTAGCAAATTGGGTACGTGGTTAAAGGATATAAAAGACTTGACGGAAAGATGGATGGATAAAACAGCAATTATTGTTTCAAATCAATCCATACAATTATTAATACAATTTGTATTTCGGATATACAAGGCAGTTCGACCATTTAAAATATTTAATGGTAAGGAAGATCTTTCAAAAGCTATTCTATGGTTAAATACCGACGATAAAGGTGATTTGGAAATATTTGATAGTAAAGCTGCAGATATCGATGAAGAATTAAAAAACAATATGATTCAAAATCAATTTAAATTAAATTAGCCCGGTCCCCGGAGGGGTCCACCGCAAAGCGGTGTGTACCCCCGGAGGGGTCCACCGCAAAGCGGTGTGAAACCTATGGTTCCACCGCAAAGCGGTGTCTGCATAAAGGACAGTTTAAATGTTGTGATTTACACCATTTATCTATACATTTCTTATGGAATACACTGTTGCAACATTCTACAATTCTATACCCTTCTTTCGTTTTATATTCTTCAAGACAAATACTACATTTATCATTTTTAATTTCTTCGCAAGTATTTGATGTAATTCGATTATATTTTCCAAAAATTTCATTAATGTCTTTATCTTTTAATATTAATTCTTTTTCTTTGTTGACATCGTCGTCTTCAAAGTATTCTTCCAAGTATTCTTCGATATCAATAAAATAATTCGATTCAATCGCTAGTTCAAAACTAACTTGGTTATTATTACAATAACATTTCGATTTCAGTACATTTGATAATTGTTGCATTACCCTAAACGGCATTTCGGTGGGTTCTTCTAATGAATTATTTATTCCACGTATTTCCAAGTGGTAATTATTATCAGTTTCTTTAACATTAAAAAAAGGATTTAAATTAATTCGAATAAAATATTTACATTCTAATACTGTCGGTAATACCGCGGGAGTTGTCCGTACTGGCAACATAATTCGAAATTCTAAATTTATTTTTTAACTTTAAAAAATATTTTATTTTAAGATAAATATTCGCAATGTTTACTTTGCAACAAAATCAATTTACTTCCGCGTCGTGAACTTCTTCTTCTTCTTCTTCTTCGCTAATTTCGGCGTCTGCTGGTACGTCTGCTGATACATCTGCTGACCCATCTGTGTATACATCATCACTGACAACACTATCGTCTTCATCCCCTTCGACGGCTCTGTCGTCGTCGTCGCTATCGGCGTCCTTTATGATTTGAAACGATGATAACTTATTCGTGATTGATACTGGTCTCTTCACCTGTGCTTGCGCCATATCTACTGGGATACCCCAATCTCTTTTTGAAGATGATATGTAGATACGGTTAATGTTAATTATCGAAATCACCTTTGAAAATTTCACAACGTCTTTGAAATTCATCACCGTTCTATTTTCGTCGTAGAAATTAACATCTTCACGCGGATTTCCAAGTGGATTACTATCGCAAACACTTTCATAATTCCATGGGATTTTAACACTAATATTACTTGGGTATTTCTCACTTTTTTTGATAAATGAACCATACCCCTCCTTCAATGTTTCCATCGTATGAGCTTTCCCGCTTTTCATTGGCATGAATTTGTCTGCGTATCCCTTTGTAAGGAACTCTGATGCGATTTTATCTTCGATATCTTCCATTTTTTGCTTGAATACTTTTAATTCATTGCTCTCTTCTATTCCTTTAAACGATAGATTCATACTCCACTTGTATTTAGTAGCATCCCCGTCTGGTACAAATCTACTATTATTGTTAACACCAAATGGTGATACCATTTCTGGTGTTTGGATAAGTAGTGGGGTTAGGTTGTCTCCGTTTTTAATGTATATTCTAAATGACACTTTTTTATCTGGGCGGATCTTCTGTTGAACTACGATATTGTCCACTTTCATGGTTTTGAATCGAAAAATTGTTGGTTGTGACATTTTATTAATTTGTTTGCTTTTTCTTTTGTTAATTGTTTTAATTTGTTGTTTTTATATTAATATTTTTGTTTGTTTTTGCTTTTGTTGTTTGCTTTGTTGTTTTGTAATCGTACGTTGATTACGATGTTCCTTGTTTAGGTAATTGTTATTATTTTTTATCTTTAATTTATTATTGTTGATATGAACGCATAAATCAATTAAGAAGAAGCACCTATGCTGCTCTGTTGACTAACTACACTCATTGCGTCACTTAAATACCCATCACTCACTGACCCCCCGGTGCCGAAGGCACCTTTTGAACTAGATGTGTAAATAAAATATCCACCGGTAAGTATCAATAGCAAAACGATAATAACAATTAAAATGATCCATTTCATTTTGAATTTTTTGGACACGACCGGAATGGTCACTTCATTTTCTAAGAACGAGACGTGTTTTTTATCATCACCACCCACACGGGCGCCTTCGGCGCCGTCTTTGTTAGACTTTCCTGTGCTGGTGTATGGAAGCATTGCTTTTGAAAACTTTGTTTCTAAATCTCGTCTTTTATCATTGTCAAGATTTGAAATAATCTCTTTTACTATTGTGAGTACTGAACGATTTTCTTGAAATTCTAGTTTGACTGTATTGATTAACTCTGTCTCTTCTTGTGTTAAGACTCCACCCACACGTAATTGGATAACAGTGTCCAGTAAATCTGTGGAACTTTTAATTTGATTGATTTTATTTAATAGTGAAATAATCCTGTTTTTATCGTGAATTGCATATACCTTTGAAATAATCGGTACGAGGATATGTTGAATCTTTTCTAAGAAAGTAAAATACATAGTTAGTAAACTCCATATCTTTTCAACATTACTCTCGTTCTTATCAAAGGATGAGATAAATGTCATTATACTTGTAATTTGTTGATTAATTTCATTTTGCGGCTTCGAAGTAGGCGGCGAAGCCGCCGTGTGTTGCGGTTGTGGTTGTTGTTGTTGCTGCTGTGCCGCAGGTGCTGCGCTTGGAAGTGTTTCATACTCTGCTGATTGAAATTGACTTGTCATTGTTTTTATTATGTTAGAGCGATTATTATTCATTATAAATTAGCGCATTTATTTTTTTTAATAATTGTTTTGAATAAAATTATATATACCGTTTTGAAAAATTTGGTTGTATCCATCATGACTAAACATATTTAAGTCTTTTAGTTGAAGTTTATGACCAGTGTATGTTTTCGGATAAATCATAAATAATTCTTTTTCATGAGCAACACTTACACCACTCCAATTCGTTTGTACAGAGTAAAAATCATTTTGGGCAGTATGAAATGGTACCATTACAAAATTTTTTATATTTGGATTTCTTTCAACCATTAATAGACCTTCGTGAGGAATATAATTGCTAAATTCATTTTTAAACAACCTGTATACATCATATATATTTTTTATGATTTCAGGGTAAAATACTGTTTTCCTTTTGGTTTCATTATCATCGCTTTCAATATTTTCGTATTTTTTACTAACAATTGTATTAAAAAATTTATCTAGGTTTTTTAGTTGATATTGAGATGCAAAAGCATATTCCGATGTTATGGATAAAACATTTTTAAATATTTTTATAAAATGTGTAAATGTATCATGTGAATAAGTTATCCACGCGGTATTTTCAAGCATTCTTAAAAATGAAGTACGTTCATAACAATGTTTTTCATTTGGACCAGGTCCCTCAATATAAATAATATCTTTGATTTTTGTGTCAAATATGTCTAATGTAATCATATCGTGTTGCCCGTGACAGTATTCTGTAATTTCTTTGGGTTCATTTTTAAATTCAAGAAAATGAGTATTTTCAACCCCTTCTGACGTAGTAATATACTTTATTGAAACTGGATCATTTAAGATACGTAATAATACATACAAATACATAAACATTAATGGTGGCGCATGTGGGAGATTATATTGGTCTATATCCAAAGCATTAGTTGTATATCTCACAAATGATTCGCTTGAAACAGTTGGTATAAACCCAGGTTCGTGATTTGATATATTTGTCATTATACGTGAAAATAATGTTAAACTTTGAATTATACTTGTGAAGTCTGATGATGCTTCTGGATTATATAATCTAATTTGGTTTAATAATTGGTCAAATGATAATTGTTCTGTACGTTGTACTTGTTGTGGTGATCCGATAGATGGTTGTGAACTTGCAACAATATCAGTCGCACTAGTTGTACTTGTTCCACCACTTGTTGTACTCACTGTTCTGATAAAACTTTCTGTCTCTGTTTCACTTAGATCAGGACTTGGTGGAACTATACCACCCCTTTCAATTATTTCTCGTACATTTGCTGCTGATGGTAAATTCATTGCAAAACGTCGTCGTCGTCTTGGTCTATTTACGCTTCCTTGAAGTGTGGGTGGGACACTTGAAGGTGAACCTGGTGATGGTAAATTTAAACCACTTGTTGTGTGTGGATGTGGAGTTGGTTGTCTACTTTGACCTGATGCAGCAACCTCTTCACTTTGTTGAATTTGAATTGGTGCAAAAGGTGATAATTGTTCAACATTTCTTATTATATTACTTAGACTACTTGAATTTGTTTGTGTTTGGTTTGGTGGTGTTTCAGCTACAATTTGTGTAGAAAGACTATTTATGGGTAAACCTGCTGTTATTCCCTGGATTTCCAAATCCTCCCCAACATCATTATTCATGTTGTCATTAAATGAAGCATTTGCTAATTGTGTATCAATTGACAATAACATACGACGTCGTTGTGGTGAACTTTCGTCTGTTATGCTCCGCGGACTACTTGTAGGTCTAGGTCTTGTTCTTCTTCTATGAGTTAATAACTGATGTCGCTGTGATTGTAAAACCGTTGTGTTAAAAAAATTATACGCAACATTAAGTTCATCAATACTTCTTATAACAACACCAATACCTGTCGTATAATTCTGAGCAATTGCTTTTGGGGAACCTATAATACAATACCATAGAATAAATTTAAATAATTTTTCATATCTTTCATCTGCGTTTAGTTCAGTTTCGGGTAAAATTAATCGATTTAATCGTAGTATAATTTGAAGACACGGACCTTGTATACTTAAAATATTTGGTAGTGTAAACGTTGACAATTCGATATTAATCACATCTGTGTCATTAGAAAGTTCTTGAAATACTTGTTGGGTTTTTTCAAATATATTCGCTGTATTTAATTCTGTTGTCATATTTATGATAATTAATTATTATTCATTTAATAATAAGAATTATTATTTTGTTCTTCGTAAAGTCTTTGTTTCTGTTTTATTTTTGACTGCACTTTCATCAAAAAAAGCAAGAATTTCTTTGGTTTGTTGAGCAGCATCAGCGGAATTCATACCTTTCTTCGTCATAAAATATCCATTCAGTACATCTGGAATTCGTTTTTTGGTATATACATTTAATCTACGAGAAGTATTCTTTATTGTTAAATATCCACCCACGGGCAAAGATAATTCTTCATAATCATTTAAAGTCATAAATTCTCTTATTTTCTGGCGAAAACTTGTTTTAAGGGTTCGTAATTTTTTTGATACTTTATTGTATTCTTCTAATTTTGCTTCAATTTGTAATAATTTTTTAACAACATTTCTTAATCCATCTACATCATAAATCTCACCCTGTTCTTTATCCGTAATCACAATCGACATATTAATAATATCCATATTTACATCATCGGTCCGCGAAGCAGACAAAGCGCCCCCGGAGGGGGCGCGCACGTTGTTTGTTTCATTTTGTGATTGATACCGCTTAATAATGTCAGCCATTGTTTTTGCTGAATATTCCAACTCATTTTTATCTGTTTGTTTATCAAGCTCAGCTTCTATTTTTTGCAATGTTGTCAAATCCATTTTTCTTGTTTTATATAAATGATGTCTTTTTTTTAATTAAAAAAAACACAGCTTATTCTTCGTATGTCTCTTCTTTAAGTCCTTCTTCTTCTTCTTCTTCTTCTTCTTCTTCTTCGTGGACTTCAAGAGATTCTTCTTCTTCAAGTTCTTCTGCTGCGATACCGTAATCACCCAATTCTTCCGCTTCTTCTTCCACTTCTTCTTCGCGGACTTCAATATTTGATAAATACGCTGATTCCATATCACTATACTGATACTGTTCTTTTATCTTTTCTTGTTGTTCTTTCATTTGTTTCTTCAATTTTGCAATCTGTACGCCTGGTGCCTTTTGTTTCTTTCTAACTCTCTTGGGCGTACTTTTTTTTTTTTGCAACGGTTTGGGTGCTTTCGTTGTCTTTTTCTTTGCCATTTGCTTTTGGGCTTTCTTTGCAATTTGTTTCTTGTACTTTTTCTTTTTCTCAGGACTCTTGCTTCTTGGTGATGGTATTATAGCCCCGTAATCGATTTCTAATGAATTTTGTATAAGTTCGTTATTATCATTAATAACAGGACGACGCATTGTTGGGGTACCTAAAAGCCGTACTCTTTTGCTTTTTTTTGATCTTCCAAAACTACCAACGCCCACTGAGTTGTTCTTATTTGGGCTTTTGTTTGCACAAATATTCTCTTTTTCGTTATCGCTACTTCCACTTGCACTTCCACTTGCACTTCCACTTGCACTTCCACTTGCACTTGCACTTGCACTTCCACTTCCACTTGCACTTGCACTTCCACTTCCACTTGCACTTCCACTTTCACTTGCACTTCCACTTTCACTTACACTTCCACTTTCGCTATCACTACTACCACTTTCACTTTCACTTTCCATACCAGTTTCTTCGGATGATGTTTGTTGGTAGATATCGTTTATATTGTGTCCATTTTTTAGTAAAAAGTCATGAAATGCCCACAAATCATGCAAACCTTGATGCCATTCTTGATATCTATCTTTAAACCCATGTTCTGCTAAAGCTACACTCCACACTTTTTCCTTTTCCTCGATTATCTTTCGCTCGTTTTCTTTGTGTCTTAATTTACCTCTTTCATTTCGTATTTCTAGCTCTTTTTCCCATTCCTTACGTTCTCTATCTTCTTTTATCATTTTGTCCCATAATGATAATGGTTTCTCTTCCGCTTCCATTTGGGGTTCGTGATCTTTTGCTTCTTCTTGGCTTTCCTGGGGTTCGTGATCTTTTGCTTCTTCTTGGCTTTCCTGGGGTTCGTCTGGGATAAGTGATGGCATTGAAGAATTATCTTCTTCTTCTACTTCTTCAAATGGAGTTGTTTCAATAGGTTCTAACCCCTGGACGGCGCCTACGGAGCCTTCAACAGCAACATATCTTCTCATATGCCTTATAAAGTTCCAAGGATATACTTCCATGGGTTCTTCATTATCTTTATCGCGAACATATTTAACATCACCATACTCTATCTCGTTGTTTTTATCAGCCGCGAAACATTCAGATTTATCCATTATATGTACAAGGTTTCCATTACAGTCGTATAAAGAACCCATTGTAGTACATACCAAACCAAAATATTCAAGTGCAAGTTTTTCTCTTATTTCATCACTTTCGCATAATTCTCTTTTGTATCTGACAAAACTTGAAAAGCTCATATCATCGTTTTCCCAATGTGGGACCCCATAACGACGTATCTCATCCGTTTCCATTAAACGCGCGATATATGTAAGGCTTTTTACCTCTTGTATATATATCTTACGTGCACTGCGGTCATAAGTATCATACACTTCATATTCACCATCTTTTAAACAAATCAATTTGTTATCATTGTTGTATCTAGCTCCAACCAATCTTTGTTTTCCGGCATCATAAGTAATTTTTAATGATACATTACCTTGCTTTCTTGCTACTTCTGCGATCCTTTCGTAAAGGCTAGTCACTCTTAATTGTGGGTATTTATCAAATATACTTTCACCCTCCGGTGGAAAATAAGTATACTCTTCGATATTCAACACTAAAGAAGCTTCTATAATCATCCTAATTTGCTTTTCTCGTGCTAACTCATTTGCTATTTTATCATGTTCCACGTCTCGGTTAAGAATTCTCAATTGTTTATTTTTTTCTCTTTCATTCAGTGTATCGTCTTCTTTTATATCCTTGATGACTAATGCGTGATTTCTATCGTACTCTTTGAAATATTTTTTGGCATGTTCTTCACAATAAAACATACGACAACCGTCTGTTGGACGTATAACAACGACATTCCCCATAGCTTCTTTGAAACATAATGGCTTGATGTTTACATTCGTTTTTGTTGTTTTGAATTCACAGCAACTCATGTACGGCAAAATACGTTTCTTGATAAATTTCTCGACGTCTGGTTTTTTAATTGTATCATTCCTACCTGTTCTATACGGTCCCTGTAAATATTCTGGTTTAATGAAGAACTTTTCAGCTAAATCCTTTGTTGTTTGACTGGTGTATGGATAATAATCTGGCTTAGGCTTAGAAGCCCTAGTTGATAATGATGAACCACGAGAAGTTTTAACCTTTTCTAACTCATTCTTTAATTCAACGATTTCACAACTTAGTTTATCAATAATCTCTTGCTTTGTTTTATTGATTTTATCCATCAATACGACATTTTGAGACTTGATAACATTAGCAAGTTCAAACTTGATACGGTCAAACATTTCACACGACATTGACATTATAGGCTCAGTTTGTTGAGATTGATTAACAAAGGTTTTGAGATCATCAGTACTTGTACCAATACTCGTGGTAGCAGTGGTAGCAGTCGTAGCGACGCTACCTACGCAGTTTTGTTCAATTGTGTTGAGTGGTGGCATTTTGTTAGTTTTATTTTTTTTCGAGTATCGTTTCTTAATTTATATCAATTTTTGTTTTTAATTTATTTTTGTTTTGAAGAAAACAAATTTGTTGATTGTATTTTTTTAATTGAATATCCCCCTTATTTTAATGGAGCCAAAATTTGGAAAAAAAATAATTCCAATTATTAAAAATTAAAATTCGAATGACTTTGGAAACATTAATATTAGTTATCCTTATTATTATTTTTATCGTTCTTGTATGTATGGTAGTTAGACAACAAACTGCTCCGCGCAGCGGATCGGCGCGATGTGGATGCACGAATCTAAATGAACACTTTGTCAATTGTAAAAATACACCTCCCCCCCTTCAAGGACGATTTCCTCAAATCCCCCTATTTAATGGAATAAAACCAGTGAAAAATTTACCATTAGGAGCCAATGAAACAATGGTGGTATATGATCCCCTCGCGGGGTATGATGGATTTCAAGGAAGTTGTTATAACAACATTAACGGTGTAAATAAATTAAAAAAGAAGAATCGGTATGGTACAATGCGCAATTCCAAAGTACCAGGTAACCAATCTTACGCTTATTGTGAATATGGTGTTGATAACCCATTTGATAAAAAAAAATAATTCTAATAATAAATTAATAAAATTAAATTATGGTACTTTCATTTACTACAAGATCGAATACACCTGTTCCAGATGGAACCATACGAAAAACTTGGGATAAATATAAGAATTCTGGTTTTAACTATAATTTATCACAGACATATCATCGATCAAAATTAAATGGACAATGTTTGAAAAGTGCAAAAGCAAATACGTTTAGTAGTGGAAAGGTACCCATTGGGGCTTGGGTAAGAGTTCATGATGGAGGATGTGAAAATAAAAATGTATCAGATAGTTTTGTATATGGTTCAGGGGTACATTCTGGCTCATCTTTTCCACAACGATTAACAGACGACGTTGCTTCAAATTGTGCTGGTGGTTCAGCCTTATTATATAATGAGTATCCGAGTACTGTAAATAAAAGGGCGTATAATAGTAATGGTGCTACAACCGATAAATGTTTTATCGGTACATCTTCATCACGTAAACACGATGTTGATAATTATACGCAGGGCGGTGTACAATATCCTGTGTTTTGTCAATTAGGCGATTACGTTGAAACCAATCAAGAATGTAAAAATCAATGTAATAATGTTGTCGCAAATAACCCAAACAGTGTCATTTCGCAACCTGACAATTATTGTAATTTTGCCAAAGACCGATTGTGTAGTAAACAAAAAGGAGATCCTTTAAAGAAAAACATGTTTGATACAAGTATTCCATCGGAAAAGAATTGGATCGCTGAAAAGGTGTGTAGAGATTATTGTGGTGGACCAGGTGAGAATACGAGTGCTACTTGTCAAAGAAATAAACGAGAATATTGTAATAACCCAAATAGCTGGCCCGATGCAGCGAATTATTGCTTTGAATTCTGGAAGAAAAATCAAAATAATGTGGATATGGAGACAGTATGTGGTGACGAGTTAGTCGATCCATCTAGTGTTCAGAATATAACAAAAAACTTAGGTTGTGGGTTTTTATGTCGAGGTGAAGGACTTGATGTAAATGATAATATATGTACCAAGAAACGATTTGACTTTTGTACCAAAAAGAGCTCTGAAACAGGTGATTATAATAATATGGAAACCGAGTATTGTTTTCAATTTTGTAAAGACCATCCGGACTTGTGTGAAAATTCTTTAAATGATTATTGTAAAGATAAAAAGGAATTATTAGATACTCAAATACCCGGTAATGATAAACGCAAATACTCTGACTATTGTGGTTGTATGATGGATACACAATTCTATGAGGATTATGTGAACAACATTTTTTCACAATTTAAAGAAGGCGGCTTTGAAGTGCAAGGCGCAGCGAATATAAAGACTGAACCTGAATGTATATTTCCACAGTGTAAATCTGGTTCCATATTAACATCTGCCCAAAAAGAAAATATTTCACAATGTGGTGCTAATTGTTTACAAATTATGCTGAATAACATTACCGATTCGGAAATAAGTGGTGACTTTATGACCAATCAATCTGCGAAATGTACCAATATTAAAAAGACGATTACGGCTCCTCCTGCAACTACGGCTCCTCCTGCAACTACGGCTCCTCCTGCAACTACGGCTCCTCCTGCAACTACAGAACCAGTACCAGCAAATGAAGACGATTTTCAACCTATTGAAGAACCTGGTAATGGAGACTCCGTAGGAGCCGATGGTCAAGTTATTGATAAAAACGTTGATACATCCGATAACAATGCAGCAATAATTGCCGGTGCTGTAATTGGTTCGATTTTTTTTATTGCTGCTATTGCCCTTACCGTTCACTTGATTAGAAAACGATTTCCAATAATAAAAAAATAAACTAATAAATAAAAGTATAATGTCACCATTAACATTTACAACGAAATCGTTAGAACCCGTACCGAATGATACAATACGAAAAACATGGGATCCGTATACATCTATCAATTTCGGGGGAACAAATATTGGCAAACCAAACACATCAAAATTACCAACAATAAGCAAATTAGGTGGCACGTATAAACATATGAAAAATATATTTGTTATGTATCCGAATTTCCATCAAACGAAAACATATAGTTCTGGACGTGTCCCAATTGGTGCTTGGGCGGAAATAACTAACAATGCAGGTCGAAGATTAAGTTTATTACAAAAATTTAACCCACCGTGTGGAACAAATGTCGTAGATAAAATGGTATACGGTGAAGGTGATTACACTGGACCTCAATTCCCAGAACAATTAACAGACGATATTGCAACAAATTGCGCTGGGGGGTCTGATTTAACTTTTAATGAATACCCAACTACAAATGAAGATAATTTTATTAATAAAAAAGATACATTTACATCAAAACAATGTTTTTATGGAAATCGTACACCACCACAGGATAAAGATCAATGTTTAAAAGGTGGGGTTCAGTATCCTGTATTTTGTCAATTGGGTGACTACGTTGCAACTAATCCAAAATGTGCACAACAATGTTCTGGTGTTAAAAGTGATACTGACAATCCGAATTACTGCAATTATGCTTATGATAGATTATGTGGTAAACTAATCGGTGACCCGTTGAAGAAGGATAAATTAAATACCTTAGTCCGCTCGACGAAAGATTATATTAAAGAACCAGTGTGTATGAATTACTGTGGAAGTGCATCCGATAAAAGTTCAGAATTATGTCAACAGCATAAATTAGCCTATTGTACTACTGGTGGACCATTTGATAATGATAAGTCAGCGTATTGTTCCGAATTTTGTACGACGAATGAAGATATTTGTTTTGGGAATAAGTCTGTAATGGATAAACTTTGTCCACCGGACGATTCAGCGCCGAAGGCGCTGTGCGACAAGTATACACAAAAAGAATGTTCGAATACAACTGCTTTACCAACTGAACGTTGTTTCAAATTTTGTAAAAGTAACCCTGAACTATGTATGGATACATTGAAAGAGTTTTGTGAAGGAAAGCAGAATAGATTAGACGAACCTGTTGATGGTTTACCACAGAAAAAGTATTCCGACTATTGTGGATGTATTCAAGACATCTTCACAGAAGCTGGTTCGGCTACGCCGTACGATAAATATAAAACATCAGTTATTGAATCATTAACGAGTAGAAAATTAAAAATCGCACTTGGTAATGACAGTCTTCAAAGTAATCATTGTATCTCTCCGAATTGTACCGATGATAGTATTAAACTACCACGTTTGCAAGCGTGTAAAAATAATTGTCTCGAAAAAATATTTAAAGGATACAACTTCACAGACTTTAACAACGAACATATTCTTGAATGTGATGAAATTGTGGAAATCGTGGATGAAGGGGCGGTGGATCCGCCGCCAATAACTGAATCCGTTGTAATCAACGAAGAAATACCTATATTTTCTGAAAGTATTCCCGAAGAACCTGAAATCCCGGATGAACTTTTACCGCCGGAAATTCCCACCGGTCCCGATACACCTACGGGGAGTGATGAACCACCTGAACCTTTGGTTTCTGAAACACCTGGATTGGAGTCCTCTTCGTTAGATGAACCACCCGTAACTACCTTGGCTCCTACGGAGCCTTCGACATCGGCGGCTCCGCCGCCCGTGACGTCCGAAGAGCCTGTCCCCGATGCTGTTGGAACACCTCCTGAGTCTGAGCCCGCGCCTATTACTTCGGCGGCGGCGGAGCCGCCGCCCCCGGTGACGTCAAAGGAACCTGATTTCTCATTTACAGATGAAGAATTAATCGAAGAGTCAATCACAACGCCACCAGGTTCAGAAGAAATAATCGTCACTTCTGGTACGGGTACACGAACCGAGAGTGAAGTACAAAAAGGAGGAGATTCAGAAAGTTTTAAGTTAAGTATTGCTGAACAGGCAGGGATAGGTATTGGGTTGAGTCTCCTTGTACTTTTCATCATTTTTATTATTTTGTTTTTTCGTTATCGTCGTTAATTTTTTTATACTTCTATTGCTTGGTGTACCCCCGAAGCAAATGCATCCAATTCCGTAATTGTTTGCGCAGCCGGTTCATTTTTGTACTTTTCTTCTCTTTTATCGCTGTATCCGATTAATTTGTATATATTGATTCCGCGTGCATCACTAATATCTACACTTGATGGATTGTTAAACACTTCATGAAATGCAGCATTTAATTCTCTTTCGAGGAACTCGTCGTCTTTATGATTCGGATTGAAACGTATCACTACTAATGGTTTTACAACACGTTGATTCGCTGTTATTTGATCGGCTTTTTCCTGCAATGATCTCATCTCGCACAGTACTGCGTATATATTATGATTATTTTCGTCACACTCAACTAATACATTGTACGGAAAATCGGGTTCGGTTAGATATAAAAAATCACACCTTCTCAGATTAACAACATTGCATTGGTAATCCCTTATGATTTTATCGTTCACTGATTCTTTGTATCCCCACGAAATAAACTTTTCTTTCCATTTTGTTTCCAGTCTTAACATTTTTTGGTCTTGTCGTTCACAACCTGCACATACTTTTACTTTATGTTTTAATCTGTTTGGTGATAATAACATCATTTTGCATGTCGAACAGAACCTCCAACGTTGAGTTGAGCATTGATAACAATTATCTTTATGTATTCCGTGCTGTATGCATTTTAATTCCCCTTTATTCTCATGATAGCGTTGTCTACTTTTAGCAGATTCTTCCTCTTTATTATCATGATAACGTTCTCTTCGCTTAGCACAAAATTCCTCTTTATTATCTTGATAACGTTGTATTTCTTTATCTTTATTATCTTGACGCCATTGTTTGGTTACTTGTTTTGAACAAGCTTTACAATAACTTTGATAAAGAATATCACCGTTTTTCTTTTTGCCACTTTTAGAGTATTCATCAATCGTTTTTTCAATATTACATTTTCTACAAACTTTATTCATTTTAATGTTAATTGTTTTATTTTTAAAGACTATAACAATGTTTTTAATTAAAAACAAACGAACTTATTCTTCTACGTCCATTTTGTCGGTAGGTGCTTCCAGAGAGATCTTTAGATCATGCCCCATAAAGGAGATCTTTAGGTTGTCCAATGAATGTTGAACTAACTTCATCACCATAATCAATATATTATTGTACAATGGCTTCTCAATAGCATCTGGTAACAGACCTATATTAATATCCTCATCGAGTAATAGCTCATCTACGAACCTTTTAATTTCGTCCTTTGACAATGTTAACTCTTTTTGCTTAATATCCACCATATTATTTTTCTTTTATATAATTAATAAATAAAAAAAAGATGTATTTAAACAGTACTAGCAATTCCCCACCACTACCAGCAAACAATATATCGCAAAAATTATATTATGAAAACCTACCAAATTGCGAACAGCGATTTGGCGATACAGGACAAGTACCACCAGCACCGTGTTGCGAAAGAGATCTAAATCTCCAATCGTATTATAAAAAATCTCCTAAAAATATATGGAATGCAGCGTCGAATTATCAAAGAGGTCCAGGATTTAGTTCATGTACAGATAACGCATTTCTAAAACAATGTGTGATGAGTCAGTATTATACATACTTATCAAAAAACAATGTATTACCAAAGTAAATGCGTAAAATATACAATTATTTAATCTTATAAATTTTAAAAAATGGATTTATTTACTAAATTAAACGTAGAAGGCTTAATTACAAATTATCTATTATACCCAGGCTTACAACAAAAAACAGGGGAAAATAACAATAATAATGCAATTGTAGCTTTAACATCGTTTCAAATCAATCAATACATTATCACGCATTTACCAGGAGTGATTCGATACTTTTTTGATAACACGAGATATTATATCTTTAAACGTATCTTTGCTCCAAAAAAATTAATACTTACATCATCAATTGATTTCATGTATATAAACGAACCGAATCAAAAAAGTAAAACGATTGAAAGTATATTAGATTACATTTGTAAAAAGGATGAAGCGATATTTTTAAAATATACCGATACAGACAGTTATAAACCTTTTAATAATAAAGAAACGTTTAAAATCTCAGAAAATATATCTGTTCGAATTAAAGAATCGAATTACTCAGAAGACGGGAAATTACAATCAATGTCGTTTCAAATATTTTCAACGGTATTGACACTCGATACATTAAAAAGATGGGTAAAAGAGATTGAAAAAATGCATGTAAAGGAAGATACAGTGTTATCTTCGATTGAATTTACTTATCTAAGCGATCTTGAAAAAAGTGATGATTTAGTTGATAGTGTAATTGATTATATATGCCAGGAAAATGATACAGTGTTTTTAAAATATACAAATGATTTCAAACCCTTTAATAATAAAGAATTCAAAGTAACGGATGACATTAAAGCAAGGATAATCGAATCAACATATTCAGATAAAGGTAAATTAGAATCGTTTTCGTTCCGTATTTATTCAACTGTATTAAAGTTAGACTCGTTACGTAAATGGGTATCAAACATCAATGAGATATATCAAATCGAAAAAGAAAATCAATTATGTAATAAACGTTATTTCTTCCAAGAAATTCCCACACCACCCCCAAAAGACATCGATGGGAATTATCGCTTTGAAACGTCAAGAAGAAATTTAATCTTTACAATGTCTGAATTTGAATCAAATAAAAGTTTGAAAAATATATTTGGTCCATGCATTCAAAATATTAAAAACCGCATCGATTTATTCAATAATGTTGAATGGTACGAGCATCGAGGATTACCAAGAACATTAGGCTTGTTATTACATGGTATACCAGGGACAGGAAAGACGAGTGTGATTAAAGCAATTGCAAAAGATACAAATCGTCACGTGATTTCAGTCAAGTTGTCAAATTATACCACACAAGAACAATTAAATCAACTATTTTACAAAGAAACACTCGAAGTAAATAATGGGACAAAAAACGAAACATTTAAGATACCATTAAAACAACGTATTTATGTATTTGAAGACATAGATTGTTTATCGGATATCGTATTACAACGTTCACCGGGTTCGTTACATACACGTAACGCCCCGCCGCCTCCGGCGGCGGCATTGCCAGAGGTAAAATCAATTAGTTCTTTAATGGGGACAGAATTAAATGATGTTTCAAACAACGACATTGCGTCAAGTAGTGATGGTGTAAGTATTGATTTGAATTTTTTATTGAATTTATTTGATGGTATCTTGGAAACACCGGGTAGATTAATGATCATGACCACCAATCATCCGGAAAAATTGGATGAAGCACTTATTCGACCAGGAAGAATTGACTTGAACATTAAATTTGAAAAAATGACACATAAATATATAGAAGAAATGTTTGAATACTTTTATCAGGATACGATTATAAAATCGTATTATACGTTTGATGAATCTTTTGATAATCTATTTACACCTGCTGAATTAATACAGATATTAGGTGTACATTATTCTGACCCCGATAAAGCGTACAGTGAAATCAATAAACACCGCCCCGTAGCCCCGTAGGGGCGGCGGAACCCCTTCGGGGTTATTAACGTTTTACGTTAAATTAAAGAAATAAATAATAATGGTATACAACAACAACAAACAACAAACAACAAAGAAAATGAGTGACGAAGAAGCCGATTGTTCCACTGAGAGAAAACCAGCACGCTTGCGACGTTCTAATCATTTTAATCATAATAATAATTCCACGCGTGGACAAAATGTACGCCCCGAAAAGCGATTTGAACAATTGGAATCCCAAAAGAGATTACTCATCCAGGAATTAAAGATAATAGAAGACAGTCACTTGAATGAAACAGACGATGAGATGGAATTATTATTAGAAGAGCAAATACGTTCAAAGGAAATCGAAATCGATAAACTATCAAAGCAAATACACGGAATACAATCAGAAATTAAAAGGAGATTTATGAACAATGCATTTAATATACGAAAGAAAAACTCACCCATTTCAAATACTTATAAAATCGCATGCAAAGATGCAGAAGATACTGTATTTGATATGGTAGCTGTTCCATCAGAAACCATTGCTTTCTTTTTTTCTACGGGGGATAATATAATCGATTGTACTCAATTTGGTGATGTTTTACCTTCGAAACTTTCTTATTCGTGGTTTTTGAATTTATTTAAACGAGAAAACAATGTTATTCCACTGAGTCCCGGAATAGAAACACCGCAAAAACAATTATCAAACGGTAATTTTGTAAATGTAACATTTTTTGTTGAATATTTTTTAAATAACAAGACGTTTATTAAACGATGTCGTGATTATTATAAAAATTATTTCATTGACTTTATCATAAAAAAAGATAAAAAAAAAAAGAAACACTATACGATTATATTAAATGTTAGCCCTTCGGGAATACGGTTTTGTTAATTTAATTTAATTTAATTTAATTTCGAGAAAAAAATAATATTTTTAACTTTTAAAAACAATTGAATATAATATATAATGTCGGACCTTGATGAATTAATCGGTGATTTTGAAGAATTTAAAGAGATTTCGGCTGCAGCAGAAAAAGAATTAAAAGGAACAATCGGTGAATACAAAGAAAAAGTATCATGTGTCACGAAAACAATTAGAGACGCAATTAAAGAACAAGAAAAGAATGGTTTTGGTTCATCATACGGGTACGGGTACGGAATGTCATCCGGTCCGCGCGGCGGACAAAGACAACGTATGGTCGGATACAGATCACCATCACGCCGTGCACCAAGGGCAAGGGGTACTACTGTAAAAAGAAGAAGAAGCCCAATGATGTACTAAAAAAACCCAATGAATATTATAAATATTTTAAAATTAAACGTTTTGTTTTTGTAATCGTTTGAATTGTAATTTTAGTTTGAATTGCAATTTCAGTGATAGTGATCGCCCCTTGGGGGGCAACCATTGTAATAATTGTTGCAACTAATGTTTTTAGTCTGATATCCGTTAATCGTGGTACTACTGTACATTTTTCATAAATTTCAATACATTTACTTAATAAAGAGTATTCTAATTTTAATTTATGAATAATGTTTTCAAATATTGACCGTAT
>Ga0193961_1000196_pt1 | contig 24069 bp, 26 predicted proteins | sample FB_4_MG_FD_140371 | JGI IMG/M metagenome (GOLD analysis project Ga0193961, IMG submission 140371) | Microbial mat bacterial communities from the Broadkill River, Lewes, Delaware, United States - FB_4_MG | ecosystem: Environmental > Aquatic > Freshwater > River > Microbial mats | place: USA...
AACAGCAGCAGGATCATTAAAAGGTGCATCTGATGAGATATTAAAAACTTCAGAATCACTTTCAGGATTAAAATCACTTAAATCTGGAGAACTTACTGCAGATGAAGCTAATAAGTTTATGGAAGTTGTTGATAATGCAATGACACAACTGAACTCAGTTAGATCAGATTTCGGTTCTACTCAAGGTCAACTTGAAGTTGCAACAAGAAATATGATGGTTACACAAGTAAATATTAAAGCTGCTGAATCAGTTATTAGAGATACTGATTATGCTGCAGAATCTGCAAGTTTTAATAAACAAAATATTATAGCACAAGCTGGAACATATGCTATGTCACAGGCAAATTCTATGCAACAAAATGTAATGAGATTATTACAATAATAATTTTATATTATTTTGATATTAAAAGGCTTCTATTTTTATATAGAAGTCTTTTTTTTAATAAAAGTACCGATTCAAACAATAAGTCCAATTATATTTTCATTTGTAATATTTTTTATACTAAGCCACTCTGAAGATTTGAACAACTACATTATTCCTAGACTATCTTATTACTTTTTTATAACTATTTCTAAGTCAACCCATCCTTCTTCATTTATATATTTTTCTTCAGATTAGACGTACTGAAATTTTATTTAAATCCTAGATTCAAGTCGTAAGTGCAACATTTAGAAAGTTAAGGATAAAAGGCTAATTGTCATACCATTAGTAAAAATTCTGACAAAAGAATATAAGCAATTAACCCATCAAGAAAGATACCAAATTTATAAGTAATAATGAATCAACAGTAAAAGTAGCATCAGATTTAGATTTAAATCCATAAACATTATACAATTGGATCAGTGCTTACAGAAAAAAGCATAATTTGCCAATGAGAGATATTAAAACAAATAACACAACAGAAACACTACCTGAAGAGAATAAACGTTTAAGAAGAGAGTTGAAACTAGCAATACAAGAGCGAGGTATATTAAAAAAGGCAACAGCATCCACGGACATTTCTTTCATGGCAAGGACTTTGTAAAAGAAACTCTTTAAAGTACACGTGGATTTATAAAAACAAATAGAGTTGTAATATTAATTTAATATGTAGGGTTTTAAAAGTAGATGGAGCATCATACTCTTATTGGATAAAAGCTGGTTGTGTTGTTAAAAAAGTTGATAATCAACTAAATGAACTGATTCAAGCAATATTTATTCATGGTAGAAATAACTATGGCACAAGAAGAATATAGGATAAGCTTTTAGAACTATATGGTCTTATAATATCAAGAAAGCGTATCTCTAATATTATGAAAGATTTAAATCTTAAAGTTAAAATGAAAAGATGACATGGTATAGTTCAAAGTATGATTAGAAAAGGTAATTGTTGGGATAATGCTGCTGCAGAAAGCTTCTTTAAAACACTAAAAAAACATATTTTTATACTAAAAAACAAGTACAAAGAGAAATATTTGAATATATAGAATTTTATTATAACAGAACAAGGTTCTTGCAAATTTATTACCTGTGAGATTTGAAGAGAAAAATATTATATGTTACGAGAATTGGAAGTGTTTGATTCTTAATGCTTATCATAATCTAAGTGTGAAGTTAGTTCTTCTTTGGATGCTGTTTGTACCCCAAGAGCATTTTCTCTCTTCGTTCAGGGCTTAAATATGTTTTTAAACTCTGCAGTTATATCATCAAGAGAAGTGATTTCTCCTGATGCTAATTATTTTTTTAATTCTTCGTGATTGATTAAACTCATATGTAACTCCTTTACTAATAATTTACTCGATAATCATATCGAATAAACATAATTATTAAGGTTTACACAGTTGCTTTTACACTCTGAGTTACGACTCCCTTTTGTATCCTTGTTTAAATGTCTCTCTTGATACTGATTATATTTGCGTCTATTAGGTTAGCTTTTTATATCCTCAAGGGAACCTAGTACTTTTTCATTGAATACTACATTTATTTTATAAGATATTGAACTTTGATTGTATATCAATCAGCCCTTCTATCTAGAATCTATAAACGTTTTACTTTAGGTGTGAATTGGTGTAATGTAATACCTTAATGATAAGTTAATTCACTTTAAATCTTTTTTAAAGCTTTCAATTTCTATCTTTGCTTGCTTTAAAAATTCTATTAATATTTTCATTGCATTATTTGCAAATTCTATTGCTTCTTTTTTATTTAAGTGACCCAATGTATGAGAATATATTACAGAATAGAAAGTATCAATAGTTCCTCTTAAAAGTGAAAATGAAATTCCTGACTGAAAATCTTTTGTAACTAAATTTGTTATAAGCTGTCTTGATTTACTTATGTTACCTAATAATTCACTTATATTATTAACGTCTTTATTTATAATATTTATAATTGAATTAATAATTAAATTATACTGGTTTTGTTCTATTTTAAAATTAGATTTTAAATTTTTATCTATTTTTATATTATATTCAAAACAATTTGTAATTTCATTTAATAATGATTCTTTATTTATCTCTTTAATTATAATTTTATTTGAATGCATAGGGGAAACTCCTCTAATTAGCGCACCATCACTACAATTAAAAATATTAATTTTTTTATCTTGTCTTATACAATAATCAACTATTGCATTTTCTAATCTTTGTTTATTCCAAATAAAAACTTCGTTTGTTAATATTATTTTATCATTAAAATTACTTTGAATTTCTGTAGTAGTATTTGGTTTCCATTGTGAAAGTTCAACATCTCCCTTATAATAACCTGAATACTTAGAGTGATGGTTCTCTTCTGAAATATAACCCATATCTACACCAAAAAGATAAATATTTTCAAATCCTATATAGCAGCAAAAAGAGAACATCATGTTAACAACAGTAGGATTACAATGTTGAAGTTGAGGATACTTTGATCCTAATAGTGCAGCACCTGAATCATTGTCTCTGCAAAATAAGTAAGCATTTTTAAATAAGGAAAATGTATCAGGATATATTAAATTTAAACCAATTATATTAATTTGCTCCAGATATTCTTTACTATAGGTTCTAACTAAATAATCTCTTGTTACATCATTTCTTTCCATTTCAAAATGAAAATCTGGTACTATATTATTTTCTTTTAGTATTGCTAATGAGGAACCCCCTGCAATAATGAGTACATTATTCTTATGTTTTTTTATGTATTTAATGTCATTATCTATTGATGGTCCAGAACCAATAATAAATACACTTTTTTTAGAACTAATAAAATTGTTTTTTTGTAATAAAGGTCTTTTGTTTTTAACATTTTGTATTGTATGACTAATACTCGTTATTTCATCATCTATAAAACCCAATCCTAATCTTGTATGCATGAATTTTTCAGATAAATTTTGCTTGACTTCTTTAAAAAAATTTGATTCATAATGTGTATAATATGGTAAATAATATCTAGAAAAAGGATTTTGTAAAAATATTGTATTAATAATTGTAGAGCTTAAATCACTTGCAGATTTATTACTTACTCTAAAGTTAAGAGAGTAACCTTCTCGAAAGAAATGTTTAAAAATTATATTCCAGTCTGAAATATGTAGAGATAGTTTAAACATTGAAAAGTCTTCATCAACTATTATCATATGTTTAATATCCACTTTTGAAATTAAGGAGATAATATGCTGTGCATTTCCTACACCTAACATAATCATAAAGTATATTGAGCTCTTATTGTGAGAGTACCCATGAAATTCATTTTGCTTATATAAATAAGGCGATATATCAAGAGCTTTTTTGATATACTTTTCATGTAACATTGCATATGAATCATTCGCTTCTGCATATATTGGTTTACTGGTATATGCTGTAGGTTTATGGATAAAGTTATCTACTTGTTTTAATATTGCATTGTTAATATCATTTTCAGGATATAAAAGTTTTCCATTTATATTTATATTAGCTTCATTGTGATGATTAATATGAAGAGATAAATGTGATATATCTTCATTTTTAACAATATCGTGTAATTGAGGTTGTACCTTTTTGAGGGTTTGCATATTATTTTTATATGTTAACTCATAATTCATTTATTTATCCTTTATTGCTAATTATAGCAGGTAACGTGTTAATAATTTATTTATATAATTTGAACTTTCTTAGAATATTACTCTAAATTTACACATATTTTTATCTTAATAGTCTTATTATTTTAAATGATTCTGCATAAGTTTTTCCTATTTGTAATCCTGTATTTTGGGCACTTATCTTTATTCCTTTCAAGCTTCTTGGATGTGGATATTTACATAGTTCCGAATTATATTTTTTCATTGCTTTTAGTTTCAGTTTTATTGTATTTGATATATCATAAAACGTATTAGGATCAAAAGATAATGGATAATTCCATTCTGTTGAGGATAAGATATTAAAACTATATATTTCTTTTACACATTCATCTTTCATAGGTCTTGTAGCCGTTATTACAGCTTTATATGTTATTTGATGGTCTATATTGAGATCATGTTCATAATGAGTAAAAATAATATCTGGTTTTATTTTATCTTTTATTTTTGTAATTACTTTAACAATATCAATCAAATCAACACTATCAAATCTATTATCTGGAAATGATTCCATAAAAACTTCTTTTATTCCTATTATATTGTTAGCTTTTACTGTTTCTTTATTCAATTCTAAAATATCATCTTTACTATTTGCAATATCTCTTATATCGAACCGGCTAGTTTTTCCCTCACCTAAAATTAAAGTATATGCAATATATCCTTCCTGAATAAGACGAGCTACAGTACCAAAACAGCCTAATACTTCATCGTCAGGATGTGCTGCTATAATTAATATTGTTTTCATATTTCTAAACTTTTTATATTGTTTTTTAGGATGATATTTTTTATTTCAGATTGTTTATAGTTCATAATTAAATCTAATATTGATAAGTTGGAAACAAATTCTTTTCCATGTCTATACTGTTTGTATTCGGGATGATTATATTTTTGAAAATATAGTTTGATATTTTCTTTTTCGAATGATTGTTTATTTGCATAGTTTTCTCCTTCCCCTCCAAAAATGTATGTCGAAGCACCTAATTGTTTACACATATCTAAAACTAAATCACTCTTTTGTCCTTCAAATTTATATTCACTTGCTTTAATAAGTGGAATGTCTTTTTCTAAGATTTTTAATATGTATTTATAAAAATATATATTTAGGTCAACTAATCGAACCCACTTTATCTTCAAAAACATATCTTCTAAAAAAGCTTTGTGTTCTTCAAAGTAAGGATGATTTTTATAGTTTAAGAAAATTGTTTTATATTGTTTTTTTGACCAATCAGTTTCATTATTAACTTTGATATTTCCAATTGTTTTAGTAAAATGATTTGAGGATTGCACAGGCACACTTAACCATAATGGACCATTATTGGTTAAAATTTTATTTCGATTATCCCAGTCTCTTTTTTGATATTGTACTATATCAAAAAAACAAAATTTGTCTGCTAATAAAATTTTATGAAATGTACCCAACCATGGTAAATAGGTTGGCTGATGTGCAGTAAGAATCATATATTTATTGTACTACGAAAAAAGATTGTGTTGGTGAAAAAGGAACTCTTTCTAATTGTATATTATTGAGTTCAAATACTTCTTTTAAGGCAACAGTTTCTCCAGGCCAATCTGGATGATTAACTTCATCAAATCCTATTATACTTCCTTTAACAAAATGTTTCTTACATAGTTCAAGACATACTTTTGTAGGTTCATAAATATCAAAATCAAAATATGCAAATGATATTATTGTTTCAGGATGTTCTTTTAAATATTTTGATAGCGTAACAGTTGCATCACCTTTTACAAGTTCATGTTTTTTCATATGTGGTATAGGATTGTTTTTACTATGAATCGAAAGAATATTTTCTAATTCATTTTCATAACCTTTTGTAACACTGAAATCTCCCTCTTTAGAGTTCTTTTCATAGTTAGAAATACTAGGAAAACCTTCAAATGTATCAAATCCAATAACTCTTCGGTTATAGTTAAAAGGTTCAAATATTCCTCTAAAATTTTCAAACCATGCAAGATCTTGACCCCATCTTACACCAAATTCAAAAATTACTCCATGAACATTTACGATTCTTTTATAAACTTCATACATAAATAGAAATCGACTCATTGGTTGTCTTTTAGTAAATAGACCTAAGTGATATAATTTTTCATTTTCTGGTATAGTGCTGTTATTAAACATTTGCACTAATGTATCATAGTTTTCAATATCCTGATTGCTTGATTTTACTTCGTTCATTTTAATTCCTTTAATGTGTTTATTATATGTTCAATCTCTTTTGTTTTTAAGCAGGGGTAAATAGGTATGGATAATAATATATTTGACATTTTTTTAGCTATTTTAAAACCTTTTTTATTAAGATAATTATTTAATAATTCATTTTGTGTAAGTGGATTAATAACATTGATATCATTATTTAATAATTGATTGTAAATTTTTGTAAGCTCTTTTTTATTTTTAAAAAACAATATGAATCTAAAATAGTTCTGCCCATTAATACTTGAGTATTTTAGCCATTTTTTATTAATAACTTTCTTATATCTTTTTGCAATCATTTTTCTTGTATGTAAAATTTTTTCTATCCTATTAAATTGTGAATTTATAATTGATGCATTTATATCAGATAGCAAAAAATTAAATCTGGGATAATAAGATTTAGGTTGGTCAAAATTAATATAGTCTGTAATTCTTGAAATATATTTAATATCCTTACTTAAAACCGCACCTCCATATCCTCCTGTAATCATTTTTGTTGCATAAAATGAAAATGTTGCAATATCACCTTTTGAACCAGTCATTGTTCCATCTTTAAATCGTGTACCTAAGCTTTGAGAGCAATCTTCAATAATAGGTATTTTAAACTCTTTAAAAGGATCAATTTCACATGGAATGCCATAAATGTGTACAATTATAATTGCTTTTGTTTTTGTTGTTATTTTTTCTTTTATAAGTTGATGACATATTGCTAAATTTTCAAGATTAATATCAACAAGGATAGGTTTAGCTTTTAGTAAGTAAATAGCATTTATAACGGCACTACATGTATATGTTGATAAAAGAACTTCATCTCCTTTTTTTACTCCAAGTGCATATAATGCTAAAAATAATGCTGAAGTACCACTTGAACAAACAATAGAATTTTTTTTTGAATTTAATATAAATGTAGATAATTTTTTTTCTAGTTTATGACATTCTTTCCCATATGCAACCCAATTTGAATTTACAACTTGATTTGCTTTTAGTGAATCTTTTTTATCTAAACAAGGTTTATTATGTGCAATCATTATTTTTTACTTTATGTTTATAATATGCTTTTTTTATACGTGCTGGATTACCATAAACAAGTGAATAAGGGGGTATTTTACCTTTATTAATTAGTATTGTACCTGCTGCAATAACGCTGTTATGACCAATTTGTACATATCCTCCTATGAAAGAATGTGAGCCAATAAAAACATTGTTTCCAATTATTATTTCTTTTCTTTCAATCTCATTTCTAAGTCCAATAGTCATCTTATGCGAATCGGCACAATTGATAGAGACAAATGAAGCAATATCACAGTTCTTTCCAATAGATACTTTAGATTTATTTCCATTCACTTCACTAAATGCACCTATATAAGTTCCCTTCTTGATCGTAATATTACCTGAAATAAAGACTAATGGATGGAATTTATTTTCTGGTATTTCTAAAACTTGTTTTATTTTTTTCTCGATATTTTTCATTCGCAGTCCTCTAGTGTAATTACAGTATCTTTTTTTATGGATTTTTTTAATCGTCGATTTAAAATATACTTTAGCTCTTTTGGTGCCAAACCATCTTCTTCTGCTCTTTTAAAAGAAGTATTTTGAGAAGTAATAATATCTCCAATATTTAAGTTTTGATTTCCAACAATTTTCCTTCTTGCTATTTTTCTCATATCAAGTTCTTTTTCTGTTGGTTGTAACATAGATTTTCCTATTGCTTTTTCAATAAATCTAATATTTGAAACATATTCTTTTAGTTCTTTTGGGGTAATACTGAACCAATGATCTGGACCAACCATATTATTATTTAAAGTAAAATGTTTTTCAATAACTAATGCACCAAAACAGATTGCACCTATAGCAGCAGCATTTCCAAAAGTGTGATCAGAAAAACCAACCTTTACACCAAAAGTATTTTTAATACTTTGTATTTTTTTAAGATTTACTTCAAAATCTTGTGTTGGATATGATGAAATACAATGTAAAACAGTAATGTCATGATTACCTGATTCTCTTATACTTAGAATTGCATCTTCAATTTCACTCGCATAAGCCATTCCTGCTGAAATAATCATTGGTTTTTGTTTTTTAGCATAATAAGACAGTAATTCTAAATTAGTAAGGTCATCACTTCCTATTTTGATGAAAGGTAAATCAGTAAGAGTGAATAAATAGTCTAAATCTGAAGCATTTTGTGCTGTTGAACAAAATTGAATTTTTTGTTGCTTACAATAATTAATAATTTCAATCCAATCATTGTCTTGAAATTCATATCTTTGAAACATTGTTTGCATCGATTCAGTGATTTCTTTACCTTGTGATTTATATGTATATGTTTGAGTTGGATCACTTACAAATTCAGTAGCTTTAAAAGTTTGAAATTTTACGCAGTCTGCACCAGCTTCTTTTGCTTTATCAATCATTTTTTTTGCAATATTTAAGTCACCATTGTGATTTATACCAACTTCTGCAATTATAAAAGTACTCACTTTTTTACTCCTATTAATATCCATTCTTCATATGTAAATTCAATAGTATTATCACTAAATACTGTATTATTTGTGTGTTTATTAATTAATTTAATATCTAGAAAATTAAAAAATTTGAATAATTCTTCGTATTCTGTAAAATGAACAGTACCAGTATCTTTAAAGTTACCACAAGTAAAGTTTTTAAAAGTATTATATTCAATTTTTTCAGCTATGTTTTTTTCAATATTTGCTTTTTTACAAAATTCGTTATTATTTGTATACATAAAAGATATGACAACACCACCTTTTTTAAGAACTCTATTTGCTTCTTCCCAGTTATTTTTTATATTTTGAAAAGTATCACAGTACATTGCTTCTCTATCTAATATCATATCAAATTCATTATCTTTAAAGGGTAATTCTGAAAATTTGGACTGTTGGATATTGGCTTGCAAATTATTTTCTAATAGAAAATCATTTCCTATTTTGCATGCACTCTTGCTACCATCAATCCCATAAACTTTATATCCAAGTTCAGACATGAATTTAATGTTGTTACCTGTACCGCATCCTAATTCAAGTATTTTAATATCTTTTTTTTCTTTTGTTAAAAATTTTAATGAGTTAAAAAATATTGAAACAAATTCACCATAAGGATATCTATTTACTTGTTTATTTTGAGAATAGACTTCTTCTTCCCATTCTGTACTAAATGACATTGTGACCCTTTAATTTTATTAATTTAATTTTATTTTTAATTTTATTATATTCTTTCTTTTGGAAAATTTTTTGAAGAAAATAATTAAGTTTTTTTTCATGAAAACAATCTAAGGCAAAAAATTTTTTTGATTTTAGAAATTCCTGTATATCGTTTTGGTTATCAGCGGTTTTTATTGAAATGAAAGGTAATTTCATATAAATTATCTCCGTTAAAATTACACTTGGCGAAATTATAGCAAAGTTTGAATTATTCATTATCGAAGCTACGTTTTTGGAATCAATATGAATATTTATATTTTCTACCTTAGCTTTTAATTTATTTAATTTAAGAAGATGCTTATTAGATGAAGTTGTAACAACATTAATATTTAAGTTTTTAAACTTTAGTAGTACTTTTATAATTTTCATGCTAATGTTTTGAGAATCACTTCCTCCCATGGCAAGAAAGACTTTCAATTTTTGATTTTTTTTTATTTCTCTCTTTTTTAAAGTTGTGTTTATAAATTCATCTCTTATAAGTGTGTATTTTTGTCCACATTTTAATTTACAATAATTGGGAACAAGTTCAGTATATTTTTTTTTATTTGCACTAATATTTTGGTTTAAAAGTATGTCACAATAATGTTTTTCATAAGTGTCATCAAATGATAATATTTGAACATTAGTTTTTTTTTTCAATTTTTTTTCAAAGTTACAATCAATATTATAGTGATCAATTATAATTAAATCTATTTCGTAATTTTTTACTAAATTTATAAGTTCTATGACATCATTGGACTCAATAATTATGTTTTTATATCCTGCTTCTTTAATTTTAAAATTTAAATTTCCTTTTAGATTTCGTGTTATGAATATAACAAGGTCTTTTTTGAATTGTGATGCTAATACTAAATCTCTCATTACGTGACCTGCACCAATTAAAGAAGAGGAGTCAGATCTAATAAAAATTTTTTTCATTATATTATAAATAATAATTATGATAAGATTTTTTAAGGATTGTGTCGACCCATCTATTATCAAATTCTCTATTAGATTTAAATTCGCCAGTTAATTCTCTTTTTGTATCATCCCAAATTTTTTGAGAAATTATTTCATACATTCCTGTATTTGTAAATATTTTGGAATACCCCTCTGGAAGTTTGTAACAATAAACATTTTCACTTTTTACATGTATATTTTTATTTTTTATGCGTTGATTCATATAAAAATCTTTAATATAAATGATTCCTCCATCTTTTAATAGGTTATCAATATTTGCTATAGATTGTAATAGAGTTTCACGAGATACCCAACCAAAAACATCTTCAATTATAATTAAATCAAATAAATTAGTAAAATATTTATCTTTATTAATTTCATTGTTTGCAATAGTACCTTGTATGAGATTTATATTATTAGAAAAAAGCTTTTTTCCATGCTTTACGGCAGAATTTGATGCCTCAACTCCATATGCATTAATATTATAATTTTGATTTAAGTGATTTAGTAAATCACCATAATTACATCCATATTCTAAAACATTTTTTATATTATTAATATCTACCGTATTTTTTATAAAATCTAGTATCTTACTTTTATTATTTCTTAATGTTTTGGAAGCATTATTTTTAACACATCTGTTAAAGAAATCGTCTCCTTCTTTTGTAAGGTAGTAATGGTCTTGTTTTGATTCGTTAATAATTTATCCTTTATTGCTGTGTTGTTATTTTATCTATTACATTTTTAAATACTGTAGGTACTATACGATTAATATTTTCAGGCCCTTCTCCCCTGAAAGGTACAAAAATATTCGATGACTTACTATTTAATTTTTTTTGTAGTTCTTTTATATGTTTTGTATTAGAATCAGAGTTTAGATAGCCAGCATCATATCTTTTAAAATCAAATTCCAATAATTTATTTTCTTCTTCAACTATACCTGCTTTTTTTAACTGTTTAGTCCAAATTTTTTTCCATTCTTCACTTGTTTCTAAAAATTCTCCTTTTGGAAAATAATATTCTACTTGTAGTGTATTAATTACCGTATCATTTGAAAGTTTTTTAGGAAAACCTATTCTGTTAAAATTACAATTTGGATCACCTACAAGTATCTCATGGTAATTTGTTTGTATTTTGTCTTTAAATGTAAAACTTCCTAATATTATTTCTTGTTTTGTAGCATCAGATTTTTTTACATTAATATTCATCATCTCTGCTAAATATGTTAAAGAAGTACACCAGTATATATTTTTAGCTTTAATTATTTTATCATTGAATGCCACAGTTTTTACATGTTCATCTTTAAAATGAAACTTCATATTTTGTGCATTTTTGAATATATTTAGATATTTAGGGTTTGAGTTTTTTACAATGGCCTCCATAAACTGAGAGAAGCCCCCTTTTTTTGGATACATAATCTTTTGATTACCTTCATTCCTTACTTTATCATGATAAAGTTGAAACTCTGTTTTTGCTTTTTTTGTTTTTAATATTTTCGGAAAAAACCAAGGGTACACTTGTTGAATTAGATCTTTTTCAGAATGACCAAGGGATTTTAGTTTTATTAACGAAGGATAAGAATATAATACTTTTTTATATATAAATTCTGTAAATTTTTTACCATATATTTTAGTTAATTTTTTTTTGGTTATAGGTATATTTACATCAATATTATCTTTGACTTTTTTAGTTGTTATTTTAAAATCTTTGGGCCATTTGTTTGGTACTTCTGCATATTTTATTATTTTATTATTTAGAAGTAAACCTCTTTTTAGATTAAAAACATTTATTTCATTGTCAAGTAAAGATTTAAAAAAATTGGAGGTAAATAAAGAGCGATTATAATCTAAGGCATGGTATCCATAATCAAATGTATCTCCAAAAGAATTTTGGAAACTACTATTTCCTCCCCCTAATATAGGACTTTTTTCTACAAGAATAGTCTCATACCCAAGATTTGAAAGAATATTAGCAGATATAAGTCCAGCTTGACCACCTCCAATAATTAGAGTATCACATGTTATCACTTTCTTCTTCATATCTTACCTTTTAATTAGTCTATCAAAATATTATCATATAGTTTATTTTAACTTGCTTCATTAATTATATTTTCTAAATACCGCCTTCACAGGTTCCCCTATAAGTAATTCATTAGTTTTTTTTAACTCTATTGCTCTTGATAAAAATTTTAATGACTTATCAAAAGCTTCAATTGTTTGTGCTATTTCCTCATCCCCATGTGAATATGATGGAAATATACCTTGTAACAAAATACCATATTTAATCATCTCTTGTGCAAAAAGAGTCCGTAATATGTTATTCTTAAAATAAAAATAAGGTCTACATTCTATTCCTTGCATTGAAGTATACTTATTTAAATTATATTTATTCACTAAAATATTATAGTTATTTTTGATTGTTTTCCCTACATACCAAATATGTTTTGTTACTTCATAATTATTATGATTCAAAATTTCGATAGATTTTTGAGCAGCTCTTAAATGATGTGTTTCTCCACCATATGTAGTGGAAAGTAAAAAAACTCGTTCTTTATCATGTTCAATTCCCCCTAATTCCATAATCTCCTTTTTTCCAACTAAAGCTGATATAGAATAACCATTTGCCATTGCCTTACCAAATGTAGACAAATCAGGTATGACATCATAAAGATATTGTGCCCCTTTAGGATGAAATCTAAATCCTGATATAACTTCATCAAATATTAATATTATATTTTCCTTTGTTGATATCTTTCTTAATTCTTGTAAATAACCTTCTTTTGGTTCTTCTGTTGCAGCTGGTTCTATGATAATACAAGCAATACCATTATCTCTATTTTCGTCAATGATGCGTTTTAGGTCTTCTATATCATTGTACCTAAAATTTTTCGTAGTATCTTTTGTATTTTTTGTTACTCCACTGCTAATCTCTGTGTCTCCAATAAACCAATCATCAATTGAAAAAAATGGTTGATCATAGCATCGAAGTACTATTTCATTTCCAGTATATGCGCGAGCTAGTTTAATAGCAGATGTTGTTGCATTTGAGCCATTTTTTGCAAATTTTACCATCTCAGCAGATGGTATTTGTTCTTGAATTAATTCGGCAATTTCTGCTTCTATAAAAGAAGGTCTTATAAAGTTAACTCCATTATCAAGTTCACTTTTAATTACATCTATAATTGGCTCATATGCATGACCTAATAATACAGAAGTAAGTCCCATTCCCCAATCAACAAATTCATTACCATCCACATCCCAAATTCTAGCACCTTTACCTTTGACGATAGAATGTGGTGATATCAAAGGAAATTGATCATCTCCTTTACTGTATGTATGGGCTCCACCTGGAATTAATTTCGATGCTTTAATTCGTAACTCATTTGATTTAGAAAAATTTGTTATCATTTTATTTCTCCTTCTAGTTTGAATAAGCCAGAGAAAGTCCAATTGTAATCATCTGAATTAATATTTTTATCAATATGTATGATATCACTTAATAAGTAGTTTTGTAATTCTCTATTGTCAAATAATCTATAGTCTTTAAAAGTAAAATCCTTAAACCTACTAAGATAAAAATTTAGATTTCTCTTATAAACAAAAAGTTCTTTGTTATGGAAATCTTTTTTCTGATTATTTTCCTTTGATAAGTAATCATAAATAAAAATATATCCGCCATCTTTTAGTAATTTTTTACTATTATTTATAAGTATTTCAAATTCTTTATCATTAATCATGTAGGTAAAGAATCCATAAATAATTAAATCATATTTTTTGATACCTTCAAATTTTTCACCTAGATTTACCTGTTTCCCATTGATATTTGTTGACTTTTGTTTTAGTAAGTCAATAGTTTTCAAAGATTTTGATGAACCATCATATCCATCGATAGTTTTAACGTAGTGACTTAATAAGTTAATATTATTGCAATGACCAATACCAAATTCTGCAACATCAAAAGATTTAAAATTACATTTATTGAATATCTGTAGTAGATACTCCGTAAAACAGTTATGAGTATTTGTTTTATTTCTATCAAACCATTGATTTGCATCATTTTTAATATATTCTTTACCTTGCATTGGATTCCTTTTCTAAAGACTTTTTATATCCCTCATTTCTTTGAATCGTACTATTTAGAGATAATAATTCTGTATTTTTTTTCAAAAAATTAATTATATCATTAAACGAAAAATTATTGTGATTAAAATGAGTATAAATTTTTTCTATAAGTTCAAGATCGTTTTCTTCATCAACAGTTAAACGCCAATTAGGGTGTATGGCTTTTTTTCGTAAGTTGTAAGTTATAAACTTCTTACTATTTCGAATATATGGTGTTACATGCTCTAAATCGGATATTTTTGTTGCATTGAAGTATGCATATTTTAATGCTTTATAATTAAAAACTTCTACATCTAAACCATCAGGATAGATTGGATTAATACAGTTTGCTAAATAATCAACTTTAATTTTTTGAAATTCGCTAATTGATTCATCGATTATTTTAGCATCATGTAATGGACAGTCTCCTGTTAATCTCACAATTATATCATTATTATCAAGGTTTAAATATTGAATAGAATCATAAAATCTTTTTAAAACATTTTGTTTATCACCTCTAAAAATATTATATGAATTATCCGAGATAATAGCTGCTAATGTATCATCTGATTTTTCATCACTTGTTATCAATATAAGTTCATCAAGTAAAGAAGATTTATTGGTTCTTTCAAGTTGATGTATTATCATTGGCTTATTAAGAATTAGCTTTAATACTTTTCCTGGTAACCGTGATGAATCACTTCTTGCTTGGACTATTCCTATGACTTTTCTTCTCATCTTACCACTTTGAAGGATTATATATAGAAGCATCTATTTTTGAAAAAGCATTTTTTAGTTCTATAATACAGTCTTTATCTAAGTGCTTAATATTATTAAAAATATCTATATTTTCTTTAGCTTGACTTATATTTTCACATCCAAATAATATCAAGGAGTCATATGCAAGTGTATTTACAAAACTTAACGCCATCTCTTGTTTTGATAAAGAATATTTATTTGCCAAATTACTTAAAGTTTTAAGATATGGTCTTACGTTGTTTAAATTATTAGGAATACTTTTCTCTTCCATTAGCAATAATCCTTGGAGGAAAATACTTCTTATAAATATTAGTTTATTTTTAGCTTTAGCTTTTGTGAACCAACTTTTACTTATAGCTCGTTGATCAAATATATTAAATGGAATTTGTATAAAATTAATGTCGTCATTATCTATTGCTTTATTAAACTCATCATCTGTATAAATTGATACACCAAAATATTTTATTTTATTTTTGTCTTTTAACTCTTTGATACTTTTGGAATAGAGTGCTTGCCAATTATAGAGTAGTTTTGTATCATGTAATAGTAATCCAAAAAGCTCATTAGTTTTTAAATTATTAAGTGAATTATTTACGTGTTCTAAAACATTATTTAAAAAAAGCTCTGTCTTAATTTTTGAAATGAGTAAAGGATTTTTTTTATTCTGGATTGCTTTCCCTAAAACATTTTCTGCGTTACCATAAGCTTGAGCTGTATCAAAACAGTTTATTTCTTCTTTCCATACATAGTTAACTATATCATTTACTGTCTCTTGAGAAGGTTGACCTGTATTATTAGAAATACCATAATTTAATCCAAACTGAACAGTACCTAAGGATAATTTTGATATTTTTTGTTTGTTATATGTTATAAATTTCATCTTACTATTTCTTTTAAAGTTTCAATAATATAATTTTGTTCTTGATTACTTAGGTTATAATACATAGGAAGTGAAAAACACTGTTTATAATATTTATCCATAACAGGTGTTTTCTCTTCTCCATATCCCAGTGATTTATAATAGGGTTGTTTATTTATAGGCATATAGTGTAGTTGAATACCTATACCTTTTTCTCTAAGTTTTATAAACAACTCTTCCTTATTAATGTTTAATTGAGAAAAATCAACTTGTACCACATATAAATGATATGATGATTTTCCATCAAATGTATATAAAGGTTTAACAATGCTATTTTGAAATGCATAATCGTATTGTTTTGCAATTTCAATTCTTCGTTCACAAAACTCATTTAATTTTGAAAGTTGAGAAATGCCAAGTGCACATTGGATATCTGTTATTCGATAATTAAAACCTAATTGATGCATTTCATATTCCCATGGTTTCATATCTAGCGTTTTTACCATTCCATGGGTTCTAAGCATTAAAAGTTTTTGATAGAGTTTTTCATCATTTGTAGTTATTGCTCCACCCTCTCCTGTTGTTAGGTGTTTCACTGGATGAAATGAAAATATTGATGCATCACTATTTGTACAACTACCTGCTTTTATTTGATTGTCATTTGCTCCAATTGCATGAGCACAATCTTCAACTATAGTAATTTTGTATTTTTCTTTTAAATATTTAAGTTTTTTTTGATCAATCATGTTACCAGAAAAAGCAACGGCATATAAGGCTTTAATTGTTGAATCTTTTTTTAATTCTTTTTCACATAAGTCCAAATCTATATTTCCATTTGTACATATATCTACAAATACAGGTTTCGCTTTTGCATATAAAATTGCATTTGATGTTGATAAAAAGGAATTTGGAGTAGTTAATACTTTATCATTCTCTTTAAGTAATGATATTGAGATTAAATGTAATGCTGCAGTTCCATTTGATACTGCAACACAATATTTAGAACCACAAAAATTAGATATTGCACTTTCAAATTCTTTTATTTTAGGTCCAGTTGTTAAATAATCTGATTTTAATGTTTCAACTACCGTTGAAATATCATTATCATCAATACTTTGCTTTCCATAAGGAATAAAATTCATTTTATGAGTCTTTTGCCATTTCTAAAAGTTCAGAATCATTGAGCCATTGTGTATTATTTCCTGAATTATATTCAAAACCTTGTTCGACAGGTTTTCCCTCTTCCCCAATGTTGTTTGTAATATAATTTATTCTATGGGTAAATGTAATAGTAGGTTTAATTACATAATGATCATCGAATTCTAATGTTAAATGACTATCATCCGCAGGGCACATAATCTCATGTAGCTTTTCGCCAGGTCTAATACCTATAATATTATGAGGTAACTCTGGTGCAATAGCTTTTGCCATTTCTGTAATTTTCATTGATGCGATTTTTGGTATAAATATCTCTCCACCCTGCATCCTTTGAAAATTTTTTAACACAAAATTTACTCCATTTTCAAGTGTAATAAAGAACCGTGTCATCTTATCATCGGTAATTGGTAATTCTTTTACACCTTCTTTAATGATTTTTCTAAAAAAAGGAACAACTGAACCTCTACTACCTACTACATTTCCATATCTTACTACAGCAAATGATGTATTTTGATCTCCAACAAGATTGTTTGCCGCAACAAATAGTTTATCCGATGCTAGTTTTGTTGCCCCGTATAAATTTACTGGATTAGCGGCTTTATCTGTAGAAAGTGCAATTACTTTTTCAACATTATTTTCAATAGCTGCGTCAATTACATTTTGTGCTCCATTAATATTTGTTTTAATACATTCCATTGGGTTATATTCTGCAATAGGAACATGTTTAAGTGCTGCTGCATGTATAACAAAATCAACATCTCTGAATGCTTTTTTCAATCTTTCTGAGTCTCTTACATCTCCTATAAAATATCTCATACATGGATCATTAAATTCTTGTGCCATCTCATATTGTTTTAGTTCATCTCTACTAAAAATGATAATTTTATTTGGTGTGTATTTTTGAAGTAAAATTTCTGTGTATTTTTTACCAAAACTACCTGTTCCACCAGTTATAAGTATATTTTTTCCATTAAACATTTAAAGTCCCTTGTAGTCTTATTTATTATTTTACTTTAAAATAATATATTCATCTTCAAAATAAATTTTATTATCTATTCCAATTACTTTTTCTTCATTATCAAATGAAAAATCAAAAATCTTTACTTTTTTAAAATCATCACTGATTTGTATTAAAAATTCTTGTGATTCTAGTGCATAAAGTGATGTCCCAAAAGCTAATGCATTAAATTTTGCAAACTTGAATTTTTTTGATGCAATTTTATTTAAAGATAAGTCATACTTGATGATTTGTCCATCAAGTGTTGCAACATAAATAAAGTTTTTATTCATCAGTATATTTTGTACGTCTATATCTTTAAGTTTTACATTTCCATTATCGAAAGTAAAAACTTTTTTTGTAGTTGCAGCTATAAGAGTATTGTTATATTCTTTTAAAAAAATTATATTGTTGATATCACTTTTAGGGTCAATATTTATTGTTTTAATAATTGAATTCTTTTTCAAGTCTACAATAACTATTTTTCCATCTAAAGTGGGGTATAGTACTACAGTACTTAGGAATATCGGATTTGCTATTTTGATATTATTTATGGCTGATGGTCGTAAATACTCTTTAAATAATGTTTTTTTGCTAACAATATCATATAAAGTTATAGAGTTATCAATAGATCCAAAAGCGATTATATTTTTATTTTTACTTGCAGATATGATATTGTTATCAAAGTGAAGTGTTTCATCTAAAGTAGTATTTTTTAAGTTGATACTTTGGTTTGAATCAGCAGACAATAAAGTATTATCGCTAAAATTTAAAAATTTAAAATTTTTTGATATTTTGTTATTCTTTAATTCTTTATATATAACACTCTTATCGTCTAGAGTAGCTCCATCACTATTTAAATCAATTATAGTTCCATTCAAATCTAAAGTATCTTGCTTAAACGACAAAGTATCTTCAGGTTCAAAGTATTGTTTTGTACTACAACCAGTAAAAGTAATAAGAAAAAAGACTCCTATGTAAAAAATTTTATTCATAAACATTACTTACTTTGTTAATAAAAAATGCTCTAACATTTTTGCCATTGGTGAAACTTCTGATTTATTATCTATAAGCTTTAATGTTTCTTTTGCATCTATATATTTTAATTCTTTTACTTGAATTAATGCTTTATTAAATAATGCAAAATCTTTTAATATGAAATTTTGTTTTTGTGTAACATTATTGATACCATCGATATTTTGTTCTTTGATAGCTTTTGTATACAGTGCTAAGTCTTTAAAAAACTCTGCTTCTATAACTGTATTATCATTAAGTTTATACTGTGCAATTTCATAAAGTTTTGGGTTTTTTGCTTTTAAAACAGCAGTTGCTTCTTTATCATTTGGGTTTTCTAGTAAAGTGTTAAATGCAATATTTGCTTGAATTTTATTTTGCTCTGTAAAGTATGATGATACATAAAAACCAACTAGAGAAATAATTATTACTGATACAGTAGCTATTATTGAAGTTTTATATTTTTTAAAAGTTTTTTCAATCTTAAAAATACTTTCCATATAACTTTCTTCCGCCGATATCTCTTTTTTTATGTAGTTAACATCTTCTTTTAAACTCATATTATAAACCTTGTTGTATATATTTTAGGTATTAGTATAGCTAAATTTTATTTATTATCTGTTGAGAGTTTTTTTGTTTAGTTTATTTCAGCTTTTAAATAGAGCCATTGAGCATTAATTTTTTCAAAAGAGCTTTTTTCTGTAAAAGTATGATCTTCATTATTAGAAGATATTTGTGCGGTAAACGTTACATAAGAAGTAGGGGTATTATCAATAAATTCTAAAATAGACAGTTTTTCAAAAGTAAAGTTTTGCGAAAAATCAAGTATTTCATATTCCCATTTTTGTGTATCTTGTTTGAAATCAATATTTTTTGGATGAGTTGTTTTTATGATATATTTTGCATTATTTAAAAAATATGCACAATATCTAGAACGCATTAGAAGTAATGCATTTGAAGGAAGAATACCTTTGTGGAAAGGTTGGCAACATTTTTTATATTTGTTACCAGATCCACAAGGGCAGGATTTATTAGAAGAGTATCTAATAATAAATCTCTATTTCATATCTTTTTTAGCTTTATCAGCTCTTCTTCTTAAACCTGCGTCTAATTCTCTTTTTCTAACTCTAATAGAAACAGGAGTAACTTCAACAAGCTCATCATCTTCAATCCACTCTAAAGCATGCTCTAATGACATATCTTTAGCAGGGATAATTTTAATAGCTTCATCTGCACCAGATGATCTAACATTTGACTGTGCTTTTGCTTTAACAGGGTTAACGTCAAGACAGTTTGCTCTTGAATGCTCACCAATAACCATACCAGCATAAACTTTTGTTTGTGGGTGAATAAACATGATTCCTCTATCTTGTAAGTTAAAGATTGAGAATGCAACAGCTTCACCAAGTTCAGTTGAAACAAGAGCACCATTCATTCTAGATGTAACAGAACCAGAGTGTGGTCTAAAGTCTAAGAATGAGTGATTCATAACACCTTCACCTTTAGTATCTGTAAGGAATTGACCTCTATAACCGATTAATCCTCTTGCAGGAATTTCAAATTCGATTCTAGTTTGTCCATTACCCATTGGTACCATATTTGACATTACTGCTTTTCTTTTACCTAAAGTTTCAATAACTGTACCAGAAAATTCATCAGGAACATCACAAACTAAATGCTCAAAAGGCTCACACTTAACACCATCAATCTCTTTAACGATAACTTCTGGTCTAGAAATAGAGAACTCAAAACCTTCTCTTCTCATATTTTCAGCTAAGATTGTGATTTGTAACTCACCTCTTCCTCTTACTTCAAATGCTGCATCACCTTTTGGTTCATATTGCATTGCAATATTTGTATTCATTTCAGCGGCTAATCTTTCTTGAATTTTGTTAGAAGTAACAAATTTACCTTCTGTACCAGCTAAAGGAGAGTTATTTACTGCAAATGTTACAGATAATGTAGGCTCTTCAATATGTAATGGATCAAGAGGCATTGGGTTTTTAGGATCACATAAAGAATCACCAACATCAACAGTTTCAAAACCAGCAATAGCAACGATATCACCATGACCAGCTTTATCGATATCCATTTTTTCTAGACCTTTAAATCCAATAAGTTTAGAAATTCTACCGTTTACTTTTTCTCCATCAGCTTTAACTAAAGTAACATTTTCTCCCATAGAAATTGTACCATTAAAGATTCTAGCAATACCAATTTTTCCGATGAAGTTATCATATCCAAGTGTAAATACTTGTAATTGTAAACCATTATCATCAGATCCAGTTGGTTCAGGAACCTCTTCTAAAATCATATCTAATAATGGGATCATATTATCATTATCACTATCTAAAGATAATTTTGAGATACCATTTTTAGCTGCTGCATAAATAACAGGGAATTCTAATTGCTCTTCAGTAGCACCCATTTGGTCAAACAGGTCAAATACTTCATCCACAACTCTATCTGGCTCAGCAGCATCTTTATCAATTTTGTTTACAACAACGATTGGTCTATGTCCAATTTCTAGTGCTTTTTTAACAACAAATTTTGTTTGAGGCATAACACCTTCTTGTGCATCTACAAGTAATAAAACAGAATCAACCATTTTAAGAACACGCTCAACTTCTCCACCAAAGTCAGCATGGCCTGGAGTATCAATAATGTTAATTCTTGTATCTTTATAGTCAATAGCAGTATTCTTAGCAAGAATAGTAATACCTCTTTCTTTTTCGATATCATTGCTATCCATCATTCTGTCTTCTGTTTCATCTCTCTCATCAAAAGTACCTGATTGCTTTAATAACTCATCTACAAGTGTTGTTTTACCGTGGTCGACGTGTGCGATAACGGCAATGTTTCTAATATCTCTCATATTTTCTCCTAAGGGTTTAATCTTCTATTAATTTTCGCGATTATACCTAATCTTAACTATGATAGTAATTAAAAGTAACTTTTTAATTACAGTAAATCTTTTTTAAGGATTATTTAAAGCATTAAAGAATAATAATATTAATTATTCGATAAACTATCTGACTTTATTTTTGGAGTGGATATGGGATTACATAGAGAGATAGTATTATCAGATGATGCTTTTTTAGTGAGTGAAACTGATGCTAGAGGTAGAATTATTTATGCGAATGATGAATTTTGTCGTGTTGCTGGGTATAAAATGGAAGAATTGGTAAATAAAAATCATAATATTGTAAGGCATAGTGATATGCCAAAAGGTGCATTTTCTGATTTATGGGAAACAGTACAAAAAGGTAATGATTGGCAAGGTTTTGTGAAAAATAAAGCAAAATGTGGTGGATTTTATTGGGTGTTTGCTACTGTATATCCATATAAAAATGATAACAATGAACAATGTTATATGTCTTGTAGAAGAAAACCTTCACGTGAAGATATAGAAAAATATTCTACTTTATATAAAACAATGTAAATAGATTAAACTCAAGTAATAAAAAAGGGGAACTTCTTATGAAGTTCCCCTTTTTATATATTAGATGATTTATTATCTTCTAGCGTATGCTGCGTCTGCTAAATCATTTGTATTTACAATGTAAGGTACAAGAGCCATATGTCTTGCTCTTTTAATTGCATTTTCAACTTGCTCTTGAAATCTTTTAGATGTTCCAGTAAGTCTTCTAGGCATAATTTTACCTCTTTCTGACATAGAGATTTTTAATAATTCTCCATTTTTATAATCAATGTAATCTAATTTCATTGCAGAGTATTTACAATATTTTTTTGCGAATTTTCTTCTTTCAGCCATAACTGTTCCTTTGAATTTTTCTTTTAACTATAGACTAAAACGGAATTTCGTCGTTATCTATATCAATTGTAGGTATGTTTTGCTCATAAGAATTATGAGAACTATTCATACCACTATTTTGTTGTTGCGCTTGATGTTGAGGAGCATTATAATTTTGTTGTGGTTGTTGGTTATATTGTTGTTGCGGCGCATTATAGTTTTGCTGTTGTGATTGTTGCTGTTGCGGTGCATTATAATTGTTTCCACCCATATCTTGTGAATCAGATTTTCCGTCTAAAAACTTAAATTCTGTAACACTTAATGCATGTCTACTTCTATTTGTACCATCTTGAGCTTTCCACTGTTGAAAAATAAGTCTACCTTCTAACATAACCTTAGAACCTTTTCGTACATACTGATTAAAAATCTCTCCACCTTTTCCAAATATAGAAAAATCTAGAAAACAAACTTCTTCTTTTTGTTCTCCATTTTGCATCTTATATTTGTGGCTAGTTGCAATTGCTCCATTAGCTATAGCACTACCACTTGGAAGATATTTTAATTCAATATCTCTTGTAAGGTTTCCTATCATTATCACTTTATTGTACATAAAAAATTCCTTTAAATCACTAAATTATTTTGCAGCTCTTTTAGCAGCTTCTTCTGACATTGCAGTCCAGTGAGTAATTTCTGTTTTACTTTCAGATTTGATGAAGATAAATCTAATGATATTTTCATTTACTCTGTAGTTTCTTTCTAACTCTGTGATTGACTCAGATGGTGCTGTAAAGTATACTACATAGTAGTAACCTCTTTTTTGTTTTTCGATTTCATATGCAAGGTTTCTTGAACCCATGTCATCTACAGAAACAATTGTTCCACCATTTTTTTCAATATTTGCTTTTACAGTTGCAATTTCTGCTTGAGTTTCCTCATCTGTAAGTGTCGCTTTAACTATAAACATAGTTTCGTAATGTCTAATTCTA